>Ga0075439_15188_pt1 | contig 12409 bp, 7 predicted proteins | sample MintriSingleCell_FD_74264 | JGI IMG/M metagenome (GOLD analysis project Ga0075439, IMG submission 74264) | Marine eukaryotic communities from Monterey Bay, USA to study complex ecological interactions - Minidiscus trioculatus JGI Plate_4_G5... | ecosystem: Environmental > Aquatic > Marine >... | reverse complement strand
ATGCCAATGAAAAAACAAAAGGTTGAACATTCTACCTCGCCCAAACGACGAGGTGGCAGGAAGAAAACTACCCCCAAGAAGGCTACTCCCAAGAAGACTACTCCTATGAAGACAGATGCTGCTTCCGAGTCAAAGCAAGCCAAGAAGAAGAAGGTTGGGTTTCTAGGTGTCACGTTATTGGATCAAAGAATCACACCAAGCCTACCAGAATCATGTTATCAGTCGAGAGAACGTCCTACCCTTCTTGTTGAAAAGCTCCCAAATAGTACAGTTGAGAATAGGCTTGCCAATAATGTCCGAGCTATTCAAACTCCGTCATCATATAAGGGGGAACTACCAGCTGAACAAGGACCGCACTTCCAGCAACACTGCACTGAAAGGCAAACACTCGCCGCTAAGCATCGTGCTGAACATGAATTAGTAAGGAAGAAGGTACTTCATAGTATTCGGTATGTCTTATCCACGTGGGATATTGAACTTAATTCGACTAGACCATATGCCTCCATTGTCGAATCTGCTAAGAAGTGGTTTGATGAAGCATTGGAAGGTCATCAGGAAACTCTGAATGATATGCTTCATAGGCAAGTAATGGAAGCTGAATCGTTGGCTGCCAGGCAGACTTCACAACTTACCAACAACCGTGCTCCCATGCTGCAAGTATCATTTCCCTTTCCGGAGGTTTTTGAGCAAGCTAGGCATGAATTGGTTTCAATGTTACACCAGTAATTGAGTCTGTTTAGTCTGTTTCTGTTTCCGTCTCCGTTCTATCACGACTTCAAGTCTTTGGCCTTTAGGTTTTTGTGTATGTAGCAAGTTAATTTAATGTTTGGTTAGTTTAATTCACAGATGCACACTGATATACCTAGCTACATCATCCCTGGTTTATCGGGCTTCTTCCAACAATAAGTACTCGTAGTATTCATATGTAACTAAACTCTATCGTGAGTTATTCTTTCATAAGATAAGTAAGGTATCCTTTTTTTAAGGATACCTGATCATAAAATACACTCTCATAATTTTGTTGACGTAGTTGTCGGTTGAAAGTACATTAAGATGGCGGCTGAATATGATACTAATCCAGCGGAGGAAGAGGAGGAGGAGATAGATGAAGAGCAAGTTGAGGATTATTGTGCCATGCTTGATCGGCTGGGCAACTTTCCGTAAGTTATATCGTTTTTATTTTATACTATCCTATAAACTAATAACTCTAATACCCACTCTTTTAGTGAAAAGGTTGCAATAAACAGTCTATCAATGGCGGCTGAAGATTTTGTATCGTCTCCTACATCAGCAAAGACTATATATGATTGTATACGCAGTCGTTTAGTTGACCAGACAACTCCTGGTATATCATCACCCGATCGAAAATTACCTCTTGTTTATGTATTAGACTCTCTCCTCAAAAATGTAAAGGGTGTGTATGTAAATATTATCACTGATGATGCATCAAATTGGATGCCAATTGTATATGATATGTTTGATAAGGCAAATAAAGAGAATGAAATGGCACGTCTTAAGAAAGTATGGAATACATGGAGAAATCAGGGTGCTATTCAAGATGAAGCTAAGTGGAGATTAATTGGCCAATGTTTTATTAAGAAAGATGAAGATGAAAAGGCAGCGGCTGATGCCAAAACTGCTGCTGCGGGTATTGGAAGGAATGCCGATGGGACATTACAACTGACACCGTCACTACGGAAACAAATGCAACTTTTATTGGATGAGGTTCAATCGTCTGGTGTGGATGAATTAGACAAAGTCTCACTTGAACGATTAGCAGATATCAATCCAGATTTACTTGAACAGATTAAAGATGCAGCAATGGCAGAAGAGCAACAACAGCAGCAAACCTCCTCTACTATGCAGATACAGCAGCCTTCTACATCTGCAAATACTGAACCAATTGTGGAGTCTGAGTGGGCAAAACTAAAGTTAAATCACCTTGAAAAGTCTCATGACTTAGTCGCCTCAATACAACGTCATGTTCGATCAGCCAATGAAACGACAGTAGTTAAATCTGAATTAAATGATACCATACATTTGTTTGCATCAATAGAGGCATCAGCACAATTATTAACCGATATGTTACAACAGATGAAGGATGAGAAAGTGTTTGGAGGAGAAGCTGCTAGTGGAGGTAGAAGTCGAAGGAGACGATATTCACTAGTACGAAAAGAAAACTTTACAAATGAGGGGATAAAGAAGCGGAACGATGCAGTGATTGCACAATTGTATGAAGTTGGATTGCCATTCATTTGTTCTGCTGATGGACGACGATTTGGTTCTCAACTTGAATTGTCAAAACACTTAGATGCATTATTTCGAAAAAGTCAATTGGAGAAAACGATGGAGACGACTGCAGAACGAGGGTGGTACCCCGAGGATAGTGTTTGGGTCAAAGTATCAAAGGATACAGATACAGCTATGGATATTGACGACAATGCGGGCGATGCAGCCCTGGTCGACACCGCAGCAGATGGGGAAGCACCCGGTGCTTCTGCTTCATTATCAACAGTGATTGCAGATGAAAGCCGTGATCGATGTATCCTATGTGGTATTAACTTTGCAATGTTTTTCGATCAGGATGATGGAGAGTGGAAGTATCGAAATTGTATTGAGAAGAATGTGGAGCAAGACGGACCGACAATGGATGGAGAAGATTTGGAGCCAGTGCTTGTGCATATGACTTGTTGGGAAGGGCTTGGAAGTCCAGACACATTAACACCTGATCAAATTATATTGCATGCTAATTAAAATTAAAATAGGTACAGGCAGTATGTATCAATATTGAATAGCTAATATTTGTACACATAATGTGCACATAGTAGAGTTTCACTGCTTTCCTCAACACACTTTTGTTCTACATCTCCAGCAATCCTTTCAAAGGCCTTGCTTTCTTCTTCTTGATATATTTCTACACATTCATTTCCTACTGCACAGTTTGCTCTTCTTGGCAGGTCTCTCGACATTCCCGACATTCTCTGCTTGTTTTGATGTCCTTGACGCTTCTACTTTTGAGTCTGCACCATTGCTGCTTGCTGCCGCTACTTCCATATTAGCAGCAGAACTTTCAGTTGTACCCATCTTTTGGTCGTCATTTTCTCCATCCAATGATGCCTCTACAATCCGTAATTGTTCAGCTGATGCCTCAACCTGAGTCCTTCTTCTAGCCTCCTTTTGCCATTCATTCGGATTACGTTTATACAATTCAGATATTTCTGGTACTATAGAGAGAGTACATGCATTCAATATTAGAAAAGTGAATTCACATATCATATAAACACAATTTCATCCAATTACCTAATCCGTCATCTGGGTTTGGATCTGCCATCAAAGACCTGATACTCAATAATAAACTTGGTAATGAAACAGCTGGACTCCATGATCCTGCCGGTGGTGATTTCAATGTATCCAAACAAATCCTTCCTCCATTGTCAATATTGGGATGGTATAGTGGTGTTAAAAATCGACATCGTGGTGGTTCAAACGGGTATCGACCTGTAATATTCACTACTAGTAGAAATATACCACCCTCAAATGGAGAACCTTCTGGACCGGTAATCTGAGCACGAACTGCAGTAGGTATAGAATTGGTAAGTATTGTAATGAGAAGGTACCATAATTGTCATTAAAAAACAATACTATGTCTTACTTTTTGTCATATCATTTGGTTGTGGTGTGTATGCCGCGACACCGGGTGGTGGATCCTTATTGAGCAATGTCATTTCACGCATTAAGCGTGCCTTGGAAGCTGGGGTACTCATTGGTAATTGGTAATTAGTTGCTGTTTTTCTGAAGTGTAAGTTTCAGCAGGATTGTTGGTATTGTTTATTATGAAAAATCTATTAGGTAGACTGCCGCGGATAAAAGAGGGATATATTAAACAAAGAGGTTGAGTAAAAATCTGACGGCGCTTAACTAATGGGCGGCTTGTATATATATTATATATATATATGTACTAACCAGGTACTAACCACACAGCGGCATTCCTATTTATTTGATATTTGTGTGTGCTGCACTTAAGTTAAGTAGTATTGTATTGTACATATAAGCCAGGTGCAAAAGAAAGGGAAACCCTTTCAATTAGGGTGGACTCCCAACTGGTGAAAATGTGATTCGCTTGAAGCCAAATACTAGGTCCTAGGTTAAGCAGAGCCCCAAATAGTTGTCAGAATTGGATTCTACATGTAAAAATGGGTTAGAAACAGTATTGCTAACATTGTTTATCTCAATATTGATGGGCCCTACACAAATTTGGCGAATCACATTTTCACTAGTTGGGAGTCCACACTAATTGAAAGGGTTTCCCTTTCTTTTGCACCTGGCTTATATGTAAGTGCCTTTAACTTTTTATGAAGGTGCACCATAAATTATGAGAGTTGAGTTGAGATGATAACACTGAAAACAGCAATAGGATAAGAAGATATGAACAATAATACACTACGAGAAATTAGTAACCAACAAGCCATGTATGGTGCTAGAAAACGACGCTCACCAGAGCGTCAAACAAATAAATCCTCTCCAAAGTTAATGCAACAACAAAATCATATTAATATTCAACGACTTTCAACTACTAAACAGCCAATACCTTTTCCTACTACGCCTAGTAATAGAATATCTACTTCCAATGGATATTCATTGACAGTTACAAAAGTAGCAACCATAATTGTTGGTGTCGTGCTATTTATATGGTTAAAAATGATATCTATTGTGTTTCAATTAGATGCTACAGAAATAACGAGTAGTATGAATGACATTGTCCATTCACCTCACAAGTTGAGAAGAACTAAACAGAGTAGTAGTACACATGAAAATCATATCAAATTACCAAAGAATTATTATCAATTATCTCCACCAATAGCATATACAGATACTATCAGTAATGATTCTCCTCCATGGTCTTGGCCAATAATTCACATTGTTACTACAAGATTTCAACAGGAACAAGGTACACTTGTCAACCTTGCCAGGTCACGTCTCAAACTATTAGAAGTTATTACATTACCATCATTAATGAAACAAACAATGTTAGATTCATCTGCACAAACAGAATTATATCAAGACACCAAATGGGAAAAAGAAATTCATCAGATACTCAATAAACACAAACATCATGAGAAAGTTATAGATCCTATATTTCTATGGATAATCAAGGTAGATCCCAACCTGGATAAATCAGTATTACATGAATTACAACAAGTCTTGGAACCTGTGAAGCACTTCACTATAGTTGTGGGAAGTAATACCAATTTTGGTATTGGTGTCAAAGCAGGTGGATGGCGTGGTGGTGAAGCAGGACAGGACATTTTAGATGCCTTTGATAATGGTTACAACTACTTCCCGGCTAATGAAGATGCATATCAAATCATTAGAAGAGCACATGAAGCACGAAATCATCGAGTGGTCTTGGAGACTAGGATTGATGCTGATGATGGAGTGAATGTCGAATACTTTGCTACATTACATGATGTGGCAATAAGACACTTGGTTGATCCAGAAGTGAGTGAATATGTTGAAAAAACTAAAGAAGAAGAAGATGATGATGAAAGTAGTAACGATGAGCCACCACCTCCAAATCTTGGAACAGCAAAATGGTTATATTGGTGTCCAAATACACATGTTCAATGGAACCCATCGTCGTCTAGTAATAGTGATACCCCAGGCCTCTTGCAAGTGTTTCAAATGCCAATGACGTGTGTCACCGCAGGATTGACTTTGGGGTTTGCTATAGGGTCAAAAGAAGAAGATGTACCGAGATATCCACATACAAAGATATACTGGGAGATAGTGGTGAATCATAACAACAAGGATAAGAAGAATATGACACTGGCGGAAACAAATGAAACTAGTGACATACATGATTGTGGTTTGTATCCGTCTTCCAACTGTGCAGTATTTGTTCAAGAGCCAAGGGTCTCAGCATTTCGAACACGAGCCATGACAAGTGCGGGTATGCATAACATTGAAGCACAAGGACAGCCTTCTATTGATACACCTCAACAATATAAGGACTATGCATCAGGGTTATGGAAGGGTACAATACATAAACAGTTTGGTATTTCTACAAGTGCTTGTCGAGAAGCGGCGGCTTATATGGTTGACAACTATCTTGGCACGGTAAAAGACAATCTGAAAGGTCAATGTACTCATGGACACTCGTGCAAAGAGAGCAGTTTAGAAAAGCTACAAAGAACGATTGATATTTTTCAGGAAGAGCTTGGAGGCATTGGTATATAAATAATATCAATTGTAATGAGGTCATGTTACTACCTATTTTTCTTCCAATGTCGTCAACCTTTGTTCTAATACCTTCAGCCTGTTCATAATACCATCCCTCTCTTCTTGAAGATTACGAACCTCCTTAGTCAACTGCTTCAACCCTTCAACCAAAAGTGGAGCAAAGCGTGAGTATTGAACGCCCAAGTAATCTTCTTCTCCGTCGATAGACGACACAATCTCTGGGAATAACTCTTCAACGTCTTGAGCAACAAAACCAAACTGTGCATCTTGATGATCGTTCTTCAATCCGCCGCCAAGCCGAGTGTGCTGCTGTCCAAGTCTCTTCAAATCTAGCTCGTAGGATACACCATTGACCTGACAAAGCTTATTGAGTATACTTGCACTATCCATTCGCTTGATGTTCTTCTTGAAACGCTTGTCACTAACGTCAACGTAAGGTCCACTGCCGAGCACGCTACCGCTGACAGTGAGTGAGCCATCTAGGTATGTTTCGCCAACGACTTGAAGTCCTGATCCAAGCTCTGTCTCTCCACTGACACTAAGCTTCTCGAGTCCATCAACGGTGCCTCCCATTACCAGTGCATCCTTAATTTTGCCTTGACGAGTGAAATCAACAGTCCCGTGTACCTTGAAATCTCCAACACTTCCACTCTCCTTGTCGATTAATATTGGACCCATCTTTAACCTACCATCCAGACCCAACACTGCCAAGCCATCGGATGTTACTGTTTTGTCCTCCGTGATATCAGACAAGGAAATACTCTTGGCTTTAATGGAGTCTACCGAAACATCAATGTTTCCATTGATTGAACCACTAATTAACTTGGCATTATGAATGTCTTGATCATTGAGATCTAGAGACTTTGTGAGAGTAACTTTGCCATCAATCGACAACGAACCTTCTTTGTCTTGCTTGATAACTGGAGTTGCTTCGATGACACCACCTTCTCCAGCAACGAGTAATGAGCCAACAATAGCAGTGGAATCAAATTGAGATACTGACAATGAATCCAATGATACATCACCAAGATTGAGGTTCGTGGTTGTACAGTTGTGCAATAATGCATTCTCAATATAACTGGTCTTGACAATTACATTCTCAAGAGTTGCATTGGTTTCAAGCTTTATGTTCTTGAGTACATGGTCTGTAAAATCAACGTCCGATCTGATTTCTAAACCAGTTTTAGAGAAGGATGACAGGCTTGGAAGCTTTAGTTCCATAGTGTTTTCATCAAATTGCATGTGACGCGAAGAAAGGACTTTACCATCTTTGCCTACTACGGCAAGACCTTCTGTTTGTGTTGACAATGCCAACGATGACAAGGTCAAGTGTTGCAGGTTTTCAATTGATGAATCAACCAAATGTACATTTCGTATTTCACGGCCACGAAAGTTGATACTGTCACCCTGAAAAGAGTCGGCGCTGAATCCGTTCATCTTCAATGTCTTGGTGGATTGATCGTATGAGAAAGAAGGACTACTATCAAGATCCCCATCAGATGAAACAAAGACAATCTGTCCTTCCTCGGCTGTGAAATATGTAGCAAGACGGATCAATATGCGAATAAATGGGTGAGCGAATGATCTTAGCATTGTCGGCTTAACACAATACATCCTCTGCGGCACTTACATTCTTTAAATGGTTTGTCGCTCTGCCCTCCCCATGCCGATACAAGCGAAATCAGGAGGCTAATGAATAGAATTGATTGAGGTAGTAGCATCATTGTTGTATTATTGGGCAATCTAATCGCGACTCAAAATATTGCGTAGACGATATGTGGCTTCGATTATTATCTGTAAGTAGTATATTTTATTGATTGAAATGTATTTGTTTCGACGATCGACAGTGTAAAATGATGTGTATGGATGAATTGTCATTTTGGTACTTATGTAGGTAATCTACCTTGATACATTTTTGGTACTTACGTAGGTAGGTAGACTAGAGGAAAAACACTGCGCTTCAATACTCTCTTCTATTTGAGAATTGAAGTCTTCGTCTTGCGGTGCTGTACTCGAACTTTGAAGCTCGCTTCTACTATGATGAAACACGGCATATCATATTCAATGAATAACAACCAAAACCACTTCGTCAAGGTGAGTCGTGTCCCAAACAATTTTTTTTTGTTCCTCCACTAGCTATACCGAAGAGGGCATGAAGGGTAATATGAGGAAGGCATTAACAACAAATGCATCGCAGTGTCCTTCTTGTTGTTAGTGCCGCGACACCGACAATGGACATATGTCCACATATCAAGAATGGACTACCATCCCATTGTCGTCGTAATGTTGATAGTAATGGTGGCATTTAGAACAGTGACATGGAGGTGAAGCTACCCGTGACAAGATGAATGCAAAATATGGTTATGATGATCGTGGCAAGAGTATTTATTACCAACAGATAGCTCAAGATGCCAAGTTGCTCAGCCGTATGGCGGCAAAATTACATGACCGTCGTGGTGATTTTACTGACCTTGCTTCACTTGGCGGTGTCTTCAAAGATGACAAGACATTCAAGGCTTTGTTTGACCATTATAAGGGGGGTGAACTGTTGGTTAAATTGAAGGAGATTCATAACAAGAAGATGAATGATACAGTCACCTTTGACTTTGACTTGATTTTTTAGGAACCTTTGGAACTAACAAAGACTACTAACCTCCCCTCTCTTCTTGCTTACACGACAACTCCTGGAACTGCCCAGAGTGGTAGAACAACTTCTAGAGTTTTGCAACAGCCTGGCGGAAAATCGTCTGTTCAACTTGGCTGGGAGGATTTGCCGAAGAAGACAGATAAACCAAAGGAAGTGGTAGACTTAACTGCGGCGAAAGGAAATGGTGACGCTTCAGCCAGTGACAACAAGAAGGATGTAAAGGTGGATGCAAATGTGAAAGACAGCAAGAGTGCTGTGTCGTCAAATGCTTTTGCGAGTGGGTCAGCACAGAACGTTGGTAATTTTCTAACTGATCGTCCCACTTCTAAGGTTACACAGCCCCCAGGAGGAAAGAGCTCCTTTTCTCTTTACTAAGCATGGTGTAACATGTTTGGCATCGGCAGCGAGGAGATGGGTGATATGTGTCTTTGAAACTATAGATAATCCCCTATAAAACATAGACCCCTCGCTCTACGTTATGTCATCTCTTGTTGTAAACTACTTTGATAGCTTTCCTCTTCTTTCGTGTCACACCAGAGCCACTTTTAGGACGACTTGGTCGAATTATACCAGCACTCGGATAGATTCTCTGCATACCACTACTACTATTGTTGAGGCTGCTTCTAGCTTCACTATTACTACCATTTGATGTTTCTGTTGCTTGTTCAGTAGTATCATCTTCACGAATTCCCAATGTTGCTGCTGATTTTAGTAATACTTCAATCTCCGCTTTGATTTTCAACATCTGTTGTAATAATTTCCCCCGGATGGCTCGTTTCTCCTCTGATATTAGTACTAGAGATACTTGACCTTCGTTCCCCATTGCAGCAGGATCGGCCACTAATCTCTCTTCCATCCCATCAGCATGAATTAGTGCTTGTATCCATTTATTCAGGCGTGGTAATCTGGTTGTAGACAGCTTCTTTACTATTTTTTGTAGCTTCTGTCGTGCTTCAACTGTATTAGTGGCTTGATCTTGATCTGTTTCAGCTGCCAAATCTGAAGTAGACGTTGCTGCTGGCTTTCTTTCCCTTAATTCGCCACCATTTACTTGCACAGCTAATTCTCCATCAAGTAACACACCACTCTTGTTCATCACATCAAGAGTATAATTCACAGCAGCATGATGCTCTAATGAAGTAGTATGATCAATACGTTCTGTATCGTGTCCATCAGAATCATCATCGGCATCTCCTTCTTCCCAGTTGATTGAATCGTCATCATCTTCATCTTCTTCTTCTTCTTCTTCTTCTTTGTGATTGCTCATACTCATCTCCTTTTCTTCTGCCGCCATCTTTGAATCGTCGTCAGTGTTGTTCGTCATATCCAAAGACTCATCAGCAGTATTGAAACCACCTAACCTCGGAACCAACACTATTAAGTACTTTTCTCCTCTACCTATCATTCTTTCTAAACTCTGACATGCCTTTAAACCATATTCTAATGCATCATCTCGATCTCTTCTAAGCATTCTCATGTCAACTCGTTGTGGTTGATTACTGTTTGATTGATCATTATTGTGTGTATTATTTTGTTGGAGAGTATTGGTATGCATAAAGTTTACAGATACGTCTCCAAGCAGTCGAGAGGCCACAGTATATTGTGTATAGAATTGACCAAACTTCGATGCCAGATTATGAATTAGTTCCATTGCTTCTAGTTGAAATCCAGTACTACTACTGGTAGTACCATTCTCTTCATTATTCTCCTGCACAGTTTCTTGGGCATTCTCAATTACAGAAACAAAGTTCAATAAGATTTGTCCGCTTGCAAAGTATGTACGAGCATCTGAACTTTTATCTAATATTTCCTTCAGTAATACTAATCCAGCTCTTCTTAGGTGAAACGAGTTGTCTGTATTGGATAATACTTCTAATAAGAACTCAAGACACTTTTGAGGTGCATCTGTAGACTTTTTACCACGATGCTGCTGCTGCTTATGTGATGACGATGATGATGATTGCACCTGTTGTTTCAACTCATTAAGAAATAACTTTGTTTTATCGTCAGCACTGTTTTGTAACTTCTGTAACTTTTGAGCTGCATCTTCTTCCCCGGTATAAGCTTTTGATAGATATTTCCTCCTTGCTTTAATAGCTTGGACTAATAGAGTTCCTAATTCAAATGATACACCATGAACAGGCGATTCGGTAGGAACAAATAGCGATGTGCTTGCTTTGCTTTTAGGCATAATAAAAGTCTATCTCTGCAGATATAACTGTTCTATTACATACCATTGATAAAACCGTACTGATAATATACGTCGTCAGCCACTTACAGCGGTATGTAATAATTTATAACTGTTCTGCTATTGCTATTACTACCGTTCATACCTACTCTTGATAAGTATCACATGCTATTGCATGCACACATTAAAATATTTAAAATGGTATCCTCTGATTAACCCTCAACAAAACATACGTCTACCACACTTTGTTATGCATACCTAGGTATATATTGCTCTCGTCATCAATATATATTGATATTATAGCTATATATATGAGTTGAGAATACAACTAACATTGATACGATACCATCCACCACTGCTCATCTTCATCTAGATACGATAACTCGAGAGTCAACTAAATATGGATAGGTTGTGGTATCCTTATAGTTTAGGTAGTAATCTCATATCATGAACACCGAGAAAACGAAGATCCTCACAAGTACACATAATACAAGTACTGTTCAACGCTTAAAAGATACAGACGACGAATTCAATCGTTTCATTGCCGAAGACTTGGAACAAGCTATAGCTCTATATTCAAGAGAGAAGCGAGACGGTTCTATTGTGCCACACGAAGTTACAGATGGCCTCCGTGTGCTAGGATCACCTGTCGGAAATAATGAATACTGCCAAGACTTCTTCAAAAAACAACTTAAGAAAGCCAAGACAAGTGCATCACGACTTCTCCAAGGCCTCGAAAGTCAACAAACAATTCTTCAAGTCTTTAGAGCTTGCACGTCAACCAAAATGACTCATCTTTTTGCTAGTGATGTCGTTTGCAACCCTAACCTACCTGATATTGATAAATGGGATATTTACCGAAGCCCAATGAGCGTAGAATTTGATAAGATGACTGAATCAGTCTTGGCTTCACTCATGGGTGTCCCTTCGGTACCTGATGCTTCAATCTACATGGCCTCAATGGCGACACAATTTGGTGGACTAGGTATCCAAAATCCTCGAGCTACAGCTATCCCTTCCTTTGTCATCAACGTTAAGCGATGCTTAGGATATGTTAACAATGGTGTATGGATTGGCCACAATCATCCTACTGTTACTTTACCCAACTCAATTACTTCACTATGGGCATCGCCCGAAACTTCACCTTCCACAACACTTAAATTATTTTACAAGTATCTTCCATCAATCGAAAGTATCTGTGTTAGTGATCAGGTACCCAACAGAAGAGACTTCTTCCTCAACAGATCATCAATCAATACATGTCGAGAACGTATCAAACAGGAAGTAGGTAATAAGACTAGACGATACATCAAGATCGCTTGGGAACTTAACAA
>Ga0075439_16158_pt1 | contig 12456 bp, 8 predicted proteins | sample MintriSingleCell_FD_74264 | JGI IMG/M metagenome (GOLD analysis project Ga0075439, IMG submission 74264) | Marine eukaryotic communities from Monterey Bay, USA to study complex ecological interactions - Minidiscus trioculatus JGI Plate_4_G5... | ecosystem: Environmental > Aquatic > Marine >... | reverse complement strand
TACTCTAACGGTATCTCTCTCACACTCTCCCATTCCCTCTCATCCTTTAAGCTTGCTACCGACAACCCATTCAGATTGTATGTATCCTCCATTCGAACTAGAAAGCAGGCCCACGACAACCAGAATGGTAACTCCAAGAAAAGCGACGTACTAAATGTATTCTATGGTACTCATCCTCAACATCTTTCAAGTGGTGGTCTTGCAAACACAAAAGTATTTGGTGATGATGATATTGAAAACTTGGCAACAAATGCCAAAGAGTTCTTCAGTCCACTTGATGGTGAGCTTCTACCTGATGGAGAGACGAAGGTATCAGTGCCGTCCCGAGTAGAAGATTTGGTATACTTTCACAAGAGAGGCAAGCGTGGTAAATATGAGATGTCGCAAAAGGAGAAGGATGCACACCACCTGGCAATGCTTATGCTCTATGTCATTCCTCATCTGGCATGGTTAGTAGCAAAGCTCACCCGTGATCGTACTCTTGAGAATCTATCCTCCGACGTGTTATGTGCTGATTTGTTTAAAAATCATCCAAAAAGTAAGGCTGCATTCATTGAGGCGGAGAATAGGATTGGCAGTGTGCATGATCTTGTGTCGAAGTTGCAATCCCGACGACTCACTCAACTCGGCACGATTGCAACTCTTCAGAAAGAGTACCGCCGTTCCTATGATGAGATTAAGGAAACGCTCAAGAGTGATGATATCTTCTCAGTTGACAATGCCGAGGCAGTACTTGATAATCTCAAGTTGAATCAGTTTGGTTTCTCACTTTACAAGAAGTTTCTTGCCAAGGAAGATGACGCGGAGGAACTCTTTTCGGAAAGTCTTTTGGCCAAGATGAAGGAGAAGTATGAAGCTTTGTCAGCTAATGGTTCAGCTACTGCTTCCGCCAACTTTGAGCATGATCTCTCAACACTTCAGAATGTGTACCGTAATGTTCTCACTAAGGATGAGCGGAAGGGTGGCGATTACTTCTCATCAGAGTACTTCAGTGTCGTTGAAGAGCGCCTCATGACGGATCCCAAGTCATCAACCTTACTCAAGGAGCAGTTGGCCAAGGTAGGAGGTGATGTTGATGTACTTTTGGCTAAGATGAAGGAAAGGTTTGATATGTTGTCAGCTAATGGTTCAGCTGTCAGCAACTTCTCAAGACTCCAGAGTTTGTACCGTAATGCTCTTACCGAGGATGAGCGGAAGAATGGCGATCCCTTCTCATCAGAGTATTTCAAAGTCGTTGAAGAGCGTCTCAAAGAGGATCCGGAGTCGGCAACCTTACTCCAAGAGCAGTTGACTAAAGTTGGTGGCAACCAGGAGGAGCTATTGGTCAAGATGAAGGCAGAGTACGAATCATTGAAAGCTACTGGTTCAGCCAATATTGAAAGTACAAATAACCTCTCAATACTCCAGAGTCTTTATCAAGCTGCTCTTTCCAAGGAGGAATTGGAGGATGGCGATCCCTTCTATTAAAACACTTCAAAGACGTTGAGGAGCGACTCAAGAAGGATCCCAAGTCATCAACCTTATTCCGTGATCAATTGGCCAAGGTGGGTGGCAAACAAGAGGAGCTTTTGACAAAGATGAAGGTAAGGCATGAAGCTTTATCAACATCAGGTAACCAACATATATCACAAACAACAGAAGGTGATGTTGTGAATCAGATTTTGAGATTTCATTTCAGAGATCTGTTGGTCCTGGAAACAACTATTTCCGTTGGTGTTCTCGTTAAGGGTAAAACTTGGGATGCATACAAACGTTTGGTGGAGACTACAAATCCATTGGACTCATCTCAAACAATTGGTGATTTGTTAGGTCTCAATACTGTTACAGAAGGTGGCCTAAATCAGCAAATATTGAGACGCCTGCGACCAGGTCATTCACTGGCAGACAAGCCCTTTCATTTGCTTACCGTCACTACTTCTGAGCCAGGCAAATACCTTGTCGACAAGCTGGGGTTCAAGGAAGAAGCTTTGCAAATATGGGTTGATCAATATGAAGTTTGGAAGAGCAATCAGTCCGATTCTGTCCTTGGGCTGTATGCCGAAGCTGCCTCACTTGATATGGATAAAGACGAATTGAGGGAGAGGCATCTTGGTGTAGTTGCAGATATAATCAATAGGAGCGGAGACAAAGCATATACCAAGGCTCAAAAAGTTCATCTCATGGAAATGATCAATCCCTTGAAGAATGCCCTTCGAGAATACATCATATCAACAAGTCGCGGCAATGTTTACCAAAAGCGAACTCTTGATCAAGCTGCCGATGTTTTATCAGATGCCTTGAAAGAAGATACTACCTTGCAATTTTCTGGCTTTTCAAGTATTGCTGTAGGAGCTGGTAAAGGAGCTCGTTCTTTACCACAAGTAATCACTGAAGACATGGACAGAGACGACAAGCAACAACTCAAAGTCACAGTTAATACAGCAGGAAAAGCATTTAATGTGGTGATATATCCAAAGTCTTCACAAGATCTTGCCAGAATGGAGATTTTAGCAATATGTATTGTATTGAATAAGACTGTTGGCTTTGATGAGGAAGAACGAACTACAAAGCAGGATACTCTCGTCAAGATCTGTAAGTGATTTGTTTTAGTTTGACACTCTCATTTAGTCTATTGCACTAATCACTAATCTATCAACCTATCCTCTGTTGCAGTGGAAAACTTCAGGAAGGCGAAGTTGGCAGCTGCATTGACCCTAGCTGAGCTTCCTTCTACTTCTAAGATCTTGCCATTGAATGTCTTTCCTGAGGATATTTGGCGCAAGATTGTCGACATGGGTCTAGTGGTGGTGAAGGAGAAGAAGAAGACGACCAAATCGAGTATGAAGAAGATGAAGACCAAGTCGAGTAAGAAGAGAAAGGCAGATACCAAGTCCGAGACCGAGTCTGACGAGAAGATGGAGGTCAAGGTTAAGGTAACGATTAGTGGAAAGCAACCAACCCTTGATGCTGACTGCGATGGGCGAGATGTAAAAGTGAAGATAATAGTCGAAGAAATGCAAGCCCCTCTTACTGCTCTTGTTGATAGACACTTCTTCTCCCAAGAAAGTGAGCAGCCTACAAAAAAGAGGAGGAGTAGCCGTAGACGCAGTAGTTGAACATCTATTGTATAGATGTGCCTGCTATGTTGTGGATTTACCCAACTATCTAAAGACTTTGGTGTAAACTCTTCATTATATATAAATTTAACAGACTTTTACTTTACTCAAATATAAAATTATAACCTTCATTACACTACTGGATCTCTCCTCCCGCGAGTTTCTGGCAAGACGATCCGTTCGGCTCTCCAATCGAAGTGGAAGATATCTTCTTCTTTTTCGCTATCACTGTCAAACGCGGGTACTTTTGATATATTTGTAATGTCCACGACATCATCTTCTAGAGTTGGAAGGGAGCCACCCTTGGAGGAATGGAGACCCTTTTTGGAGGAATTATCTCCATCCAAAACGACATCAAACTCATCTTCGGCCTCTTCATAAACTTCATTCTGCTGCAGTCTTTGAAAATTGGGTGCAAAGGCTGACCAGTCTAATCTTGTACCCCACACATCGATGATGCCATCACATGTACCCACGGCTATAAAAGGACGAGTAGGATGACAACTTAGTGAATAGAGAGAAGACACTGGTCCAGTAAGCTGATCAGCGAGTTCACCAGTATGTGTACTCCAAAGAAATATCTTGTAGTTATCACCTGGCTGTGGATATGAGTTGCATCCTCCTATTACATATTCTCCGTCACCTGAGAAGTCACAAGAAGCCCACGGACACTTGGTAATATTATCTTGGAACGAGAAGCAGGGTTCGATATCATCCGTGTTGTCTTTATCAAATGCTTCTGTCAATTCCTCAATAGAATACAACCTCAACGAGCAATCGGCAGAGTTGATGAGCAAGTGCTTTCCATTCCTACTAATAATAATCTGCCACGCAGCTGCACTTCCTGGAACCTTGACACAGAGTTTAGGCTTGATCTTCTGGTTGGCAAAGTCAATAGCCGCAGGAGACGTTATATCACCCTCGTCTCGGAGTACATTCATCATTGATTGATCAACAGCATATGCGAGGAGATTGCCACACTTGGTCACTGCCCAAACAATATCACCGTGCTTACCAAAGGCAGCACAGGTAATGAAATAGTTTGCATTCGATGCCTGAGGAGGAGAAACGATATATCCAAGTGTACCAACTCTACTTAAATCTTCATCCTTCAATAACTTCATTATAGATTTCTTCCTCTCGTCAACTTCTACAATACCCGTGTCAGCACTGGTTAATGTTTCATAATATGCCAAGTGAGGGATCAAAAAGAGACCTAAACTACCATCAATCATACAGGCTAATCCTGTATGACTATCATCGTGTGGATGAAGCTGCACCGGTCCTCCTAATGGCTGGGGTAGTTCAAGTAGTAATGTCGAGTAACGTCGAGCTGGGATATTAATAACTGTCGACTTGTCAACTACAGATGTCGATGATATTTGTTTCATTAATGATTTCTTTTTGGGTGTGGTATTGATATCCACAATCTTGCTTTTAAGTAATCGAGCACGTCCTATTGATACCGTTTTTATCTGAATTGGAATTTTATCATTGTCGGGTGTGCTCAACTCAACCATTACGGGCGGTGACCTGGCAGATACCTTCGTCTTCTTTTCCTCGAACGACGTTTGTATCTTTTCAATTTTCTTGATGACTTCTTTGCTACTATGTTCTTCCAAGTATTGTCGCTTCACTGCATCTGTGCAGTCTGTGGATACCAATGGATGAGTATTATCCATCAATCTCAAGTTTTTATCGCCTATCGCCCCGGCCAATAAAGTTCGACTACGCCTATCCCAACTTAATGATGTAACACCATTTACATATTGTACTTGACTATCTGATACTTCTTCTTTATTGTCATCTTGTTTATTGTCAAGAGTACCTTCTCCCGATACTGCTGCAGTTATTTCATGCTGTTCAATATCATTACTATTCTTCTTACTTGTTGGTAACTGTGGCAATTTCTTCTTACTCCAACCCTTGCGTTTCTTCTTATTAGCATTAATTTCATACATAAAGCTCGTTAATAAACTTCCACCCTCCCTTATACTTGGTGTTACCAATGATCCAGCATTATTCATATTAGACGTTAATCGAATTGGCGGTGGTGGATAATACAACGCACTCATTGTCCGTCCTAAAAAATCATGTATGGGTATCAATCCCGATGCATGTCCGGATGATAATAGTGATCCACGACGATTGAATGATACAGTGTAACATGCTGTCCAATATGTATTATCTGTATCATCGTCATCTGAATCAGATTCATCAAATGATTGTGCTGTCTTCTTTTTCTTACGCTTCTTCTTTTGTGTTAAAGGCTTCTCCTTAGGAAGAGGTTCGAGTGTTGTTGACTTTTCTGATATAGTAGAATCTTTCATTTCAATATCCATTGTTGTTGCAGATGTTGTGGATATGTTAGACTCTTTTGTATCAATGTCCATTGACGTTGAGGTAGACACCTTTTCCTCTGATATACTTGGGTTTATTACAGTATTATCACCACCACTTCTATTTTGAGATGGCTCCTTATTTTGTTGTTCAGTATTGACTTTAGTTCCACCCTCACTTACAGGCTTTTCTGCTGTTGGAGTATCACCATTATTATTAGTTGCAGTTGTTGTTTGTGTTGTACTGGTAGTTGTATTGGATGTAGTAACCTTATCATCGCTCTTACTCTTCTTACCACTGTCAATTGTTGCAACATCAGTTGTTTTGGTACTACGATCAGGCTTTGGTCGTGGTGGATGTAACGCACGGGGTATAGTCAATGTTGAATCTATACGATCCGCCTGACGGAATGGATTTAGTAATGCTAGATTCATACTTGAAGTATATAAAAGTTACAATAGTAATCAGAGTAAATTACTTTGCAAAAGGTGTTGGAGATACCAATAAGTGTATCCTCCTTCTCTTTAACCTTCCCTATTAAAGAATACCGACAGTTAACACCAACCAATTGAAGGAGCGCTAGAAGCTGATATATCGACTGTAATGTCAATGCACAAAGCGATATCGTACACTAAGTTTATTGTCTAAACACACGATGATTGAAATTCAAAACTTACTTCGCGCGAGAAGATTCATTAAAATGTCATAAGACCACCACAAGTCAATCCGTGCAGAGTTGAGATGGGCTACGATGACGGCTGGCTATATTATGATTGTATGATTGGTTTAGATGATTGCCGAGATGACGGCGCTGGATAAACTGTGTGACGTGTTGATGTTTGTAATGTTCTTGCAATAAATGAAAATTGAAAAACTAAAAACAATCTTAATTTGAGAGAGTGATATGATGCCTCCTCTCTATCTCCAAAAGTGCCGTCATGTGGACAACATACCACTAATACATACTCTTCTTTATTGTTTATCACTTTCTACTTTCTTTGTGGCAGCACTGTACATATTTGTACCACATACAATTAAACAACTACCACGAGATGATGTTATACACATCAAATGGAGATCAGCAATTATATTAGTTGTAATGATAATAGGTATTGGATTATATCCATTATTATTTTGTCAAACTATTAGCGAAGAAGATTATGTTATATTATATCCTAAATGGTATAGATACCTTGGTTTTACATGGCAGCCAATACAAGATTTAAAGATTGCAATACATGTATTAATACTCTACCTCGGTTCATTTACTTGCTCATGGTTGAAAGTATATCACCACAGTCGAATACTTCAGTGGGAAAAGAAAGTAAGAAGTCAAGGACAATCTAGACCGCTCCATTTACCTCCTACACAACAATTACCAACACTCATCAAACTACAGTATCTTCTTCAATCTATGCAATACATATGGATTCAACCAACGAAACAGTCATTCAAATCCTTTCTTGATGATATAGAATATAGGTGGATTATACTAAGAAATCTATGTATTGCTCCATTGGTTGAAGAGGTGATATTTCGTGCTTGCCTATTGCCACCTCTACTAGCAAGTCAAACAAAAAGCAGCAACAGGTTAACACCTACACAAGCATCATGGATCGCCCCGTTATTCTTTGGTATAGCACATTTACATCACTTTTATGAAAAGTATAGACAAGTATCACCAAAAGATAGATCGAATAAGGTGATAGGACAGTTGGTACTAGTAGTGGTAGTTCAATGGACGTATACAACGTTATTTGGGACATATGTATCACACATCTTTGTACGAACTGCTTCATTGTTTGGTGTTACATTGGCTCACATTATTTGCAACTACATAGGACTACCAAATATTAGCTTTACTTATCCAACATCAAACTTATATGGATACTTTTGGTTGATATTGATCATGTACTTTGCGGGTATATCTGGGTTTATTGTTGGTTTTGATTCAGTGTTGTTCCCAAAGGAGAGTGTGTTGGTATCACTGTTGTATGCCAATTGATATATCAAGCAATCTTCTTTGCAATGAACTGGATAAGAGTCCTCCCATGGTCGCCGTCTAATATTATATCATCTCTGAGTACTTGCCATCCTTTGGATTCAAACAAATTCTTCAACTCGGATCTTTCAAGAACACTAGATTCTTTTGGATGATCGAAGTTCCAAGTAGCGCCATCTTTTGGCTTACAAAAGTGACTCATTGCAAATATTGTACCAATTGGAAGAATGAGAGGCTGTGGTGGTGAATGGATGTCACTTTTTGATATGGATTTGCTTTCTATTGAATCCGTTTCAATATGAATTGTTGAATTGGCAATGTAGGATAGCAGTTTTCTATTGAGAAACCGAATGGCATATAGACATATAATTTCTGATTGTTGTTGCATAGGCTGTGACAAAAGTAGCATCGATGTATCAATTAAAGTACTTCGAACTTGATGCAGTTTGTTTAGATCAAGTAGAAGTGAGTCAGTAATATCATCAACTCCCCTGTTCTTCCAAAGCGGAACACATCGTTTGGCACTACCCTTGTGATTGTCTATACCAACAACATGTATCGAGTTGAAGCTTTGTTGTTGCTGTGTACATTGATACTCCTTCAGTTCTTCGGCAAGGTAGCAAATATCTCTTCCGGCTCCAGATCCTAAATCTAATACCAATCCGATTCTATTCTGATCTTCTTTTATTGTCCACTCTTTCAAAATTGGCAGTATGTTTGTTGTTATAGGATCAGGCTTCCATAGCCTCGGCAGACGTTGAAATGAAGTTGTACATTCTCTATTCCAACTCTTTACCAATCCCAATTCACTGGCATCTTTCCATAGTGTATTACAATCAATCAATATCTGACGTACTAGCCAAGGCTTTCGTGATTGTAAAGTTGTTTTACTCACTGATGCAAAGAATAGCTGATGGATTTCACAGTCATCACTACACTCAAGAAATTGTTGTGTATACTGTCGAGGTATCAATATTACAAATTCTACATGTCGAGGAGGTAACTCACATGATCGTTCACCACTTAGTAATGTTGGTATAGGTAGGTTGACTATAGTTGGTACTGTATTGTTGTTGCCACTGTTTGCATAAGAGGTCATATCAATATGCTGCCTATCGAACTCTTCATATGATCGCAAGTCAACAATCGGCAGAATCTGATTGTCATCACCATTCAACCATTCATGGATGCGTACAATGTGATATCTCTGTTCTTCTGAAGATACTGATATGATGCGGTCATCGTCCTCCATTGCTGTAAACTTTCTTTTGCACTTTTCCCGTTCTTTATTTCTTGATACATCCATTTGCAAATCGTCGGGTACATCCACGTCAATAATTAATACTTCATCTGATCCTATTGTTTGCTTTGCAGACTCCGCAGAGAGCAAAATTATGAGAGTATATTATATGAATATACGATACTGTATTATCATTAAACCAACTAAGGATCTAGGTAGTATATGTGGACCAAATAGAGCATATTCGCGAGTATAATTGGTATTCACTTCACTAGAGTTTAAATCAGCTTTTCAATTGGTGTGTCCATTATGACAGCCACTTTTGCAAAATTAGATGCGCCTAAATTTTGTGTTGGTTTCATGTTGTCTATCTCTACTCTAACCATGGCGCCACCGTCCGATATGCCCAATATATCCTCTATGAAGCTCTCTGAGCTAAAGAAGGAACTGAACTTATACTGTGTGGACTCGTCAGGCTTTTGTGAGAAAAGTGACTTTACTTCAGCTTTGCAAAATGCAAGAGATACATTACCTCGACCTTCGACAACATATCACGAGGTTGAACAACCACCGCAGCCAGAGGAGAAGAAGGAGAAGCGGTCTTCCAAGTCCTCTAAGAAGAGTTCCAGTTCATCATCTCATCGGCGTACGGGTTCATCAAATGGCAGCAATAGTACTACACCGGTAGTGTCTACACCAGTTGTACAACAACAAACTAGTCCAGCCCCGCAACCTCCTACACAAACTAATAATACCACCTCAAATACTAATAATGCAACTGATGCTAAGAAATCTTTAGCAAGACGCTCTCCGGTTACAGCACTGCAACAACTTCGAGAACACCCCTCTGAACGATTATTAGGAGAACGCAATAATACTTTTCTTCCTGGTTCGGCATTCTCCTTTGCCCTTAGAGGATCAATTAGAGAAGACGATTCAGCAATAATCAGTATACCCGACGGTGTATGTCTCAAAATATCATCTGCAAGTGTCGATAGGAAAGAAATGGAAACATATCTAATACAAAAGGGTACTATCGGTATATCATTAAAGTTATCATCAGAAGAAAATCCACAATTAATACCAATATGGACATTTGATAAAGACAAATCTACTAGTTATACTGTTTCTAATTTGGGTATAGAAGTATGCGGTCCTCGGAAGATACGACTTCTGGCATTTATGGAAATGGGTTTTAGAAGTGGTGCCTCTGTTGATTTGTTTTTGTTTGGTAGTGTTTGTTTGGATCGAGATAAGTTCTAAACAGCTCAATATGATACAGGCTAAAGGATTGTTTGTTTGGACAGAGATACGTCATGAAATGATAAGTTCTGAAGCATAATCACTTCTTAAGCAATTAAAAAATATCACCTTAATCTTTACAAAACAATACACTCATGTTGTTAGCTGGCATTTCAATGCGATCAACATATGACAAACCCTCTTTCTTTGCAGCATCAATCACGTCTTCAATATTACGTACGCCCCAATCACTGTTTCTTGACTTTAGTGATTCATCAAATCTTAGATTGGATTCAACAGCAGTTCCATCAACTTTATAAGGTCCATAACACATAAGTGTTCCACCCTTCCGCAGAGATTTACCTGCACAGGCCATTAATCCTAACGTTGCCTTCCAAGGAGATATATGTATCATATTGATGCACAGTACCAGATCAAAGTAATTGTGATACTGTTCATAATCAGCAGCATTTCCGTCTTGTCCACTACTGCTAGCTCCTGCATCTACATTTCCCCGATCCCCATCACCACATGCAGTACCTCCAGATTTGCCTAATATCCATCCATTTGCATTCATAATCGACTTTTCTATCCAGATTGTATAATACGTGCATCAATTGATTCTCTTGCTTCTAAATCTGGATCAGATGGGTGCCATTCAATACCCAACTCTTTATTTGATGCTAGAAACGATTGCACAAAGTGTATTGTATGAACTCCGCACCCAGCAGCAAGCTCAAGTGCTTTAATCTTATCACTTTTTGTATCTTTTATCAACCGAGGGAATATGTTGGTAGCCAGTACTTGATCATAAATTGGTGCTTTATTGCGTTCTGCTGATGGTGATTCTAAAATCTTATTACTCATATTCAATAATGTACTACACTTTCTCTTATAAGGATTGCTTTTGTTGAAACTCGTCACAACGCTCCCAGATAATGTAAATGCTGTTGATGCTACAAATAATACAGGACGAAAGATCATGCCTCAAAATAAACCATCAACTATTTTTTCTGAACACTCTCATAAAATAGGATACCAACTGCAAGCTCTCATATCCAGGTTCTGACTGTTGAAGGCAGATATCAACTGTACTTATACTTTACTACAGACTCATATATAACTATTTACAACATATGATTACAAATCTGATCTGGCTGACTCCATCAATTCTTCTTTCATCTTCATCTTTGTAGATGTTACCGCTCCAATTACCTTTCTCTTGAACTCATGTCCTGTTGATTTTGTGGTGGTGGCAGTGGCTGATCTTCGTCTTACTTTCTGTCTTAACCAGTTCTTTGGATAGAACTCTTTATCTGGTACTCCGATCTCATGTCTAAATGCATGTTCTAGAAACATATCAGTTGTATATGTTTTGTCAACGATTAGTAAACCATTATAAGTCACGCCGTGTGCAATGTGTCTGCCTTCGAACTCAAGCTTGCAAAATGGAAACTTATCGGCTCCTTCAAAATGGTACATCTCGACGTCGTATATCAGCTCGTCTTCGTAATCTGGAAGATGCGTGTTTCATAGTTTATGAAGACGAAAGAGAAGTGATTGCAACATATGTTAGTACATGCGGCTTGCAAAGGCAATCACATAAAGGTAAACTAAGTTCAAATGAAGTAAGTATTCGAATGGCCGAGTCTTCATATTGAACACACCATAACACAAAACAAAACAACACTAACGCGAACTTTCCAGGAGCGAATCTAGATCCTTCGCCAGTTAGTTGCAGTGCCCCACCAAGTGTTGATGGGTCAAATATGCTCACTAAGCAATCTACCGATCCACCTGATTTGATTTCATCATCGTCTAGTGAATCAAATACATTCAAGCCAGTTCTTATTTCATCCTTCTCATCGCCCAAACAATACTTTGTACAAAAGTTTGTAGCTTGGAATAGATTTAATATCTCAATCTGTATCGGCACTGTGTCTGTCAAGGTCAGTTCCTTTTTGTTTTGTAATAAGTCTATTGACTCTTTGGATATCAATTGCTTACTAATTATCTCATCTAACAATTTCCTGCCAATATTTCTAATGAAGACATCCCTTTGTGTAAAGTCATGTATGGCACCAGATGCAACTCGCCACAACGAATAGCAATTTAAATCAAAGTAATACTCATCACTAACCGATTCGGTTTTGTAAGGGTGAGATACTTTGAATGCAGATTGTACCTTTGACCTTACAGCTTTTGTTTGTTCTGCAATAGTATCAATTGGTATTTTACTAATCTTTGCCAATTCCTGTATTGCTATACAAGATTGTAGTTCATCATCAAGAAGTAATGATAATAATGGTTCTTTGATTGTTCGAGGTGGATGCGGTGGTGGTCCATTCGACACTGGCAGATTACCCTCTTTGTTATTTCCCATGAATAGGTCTCTCATATAATATTCCAAGTCATATTCTGCTGCGCCCTTTGCAGCATATGCTGGTGATGATGATCCTACCAATATAGTAGTAGATGTAGCTAACATTGATGAAAGGAATATTCTTCGTCGATTGTTGTTAGTATCATCATTATCT
>Ga0075439_10596_pt1 | contig 12461 bp, 10 predicted proteins | sample MintriSingleCell_FD_74264 | JGI IMG/M metagenome (GOLD analysis project Ga0075439, IMG submission 74264) | Marine eukaryotic communities from Monterey Bay, USA to study complex ecological interactions - Minidiscus trioculatus JGI Plate_4_G5... | ecosystem: Environmental > Aquatic > Marine >... | reverse complement strand
TGTATGATGAAAATAGGAGGGAGTATAATCGTAGGGTTAGGGAAATTGTTGAACAGAGTTGGGTTGATGATAGTTAAATAGAAGTTTTGCTGTGTGTGATGGATTTATTTGGGATTGATTTTGGGCAGGTATATTGGATTGATTAGAATGTGATGGAATTATTATTAGATAGAGTGTTGGTGAAATTATTATTGGGGATGAAACATATAGAGGTGGTATATTCCACCGCACACAAAAGAGATGGACAAAAGGATGGACACCCAACGCTGAGAATTAGCTATTAAGTTAGGGTGCATCAAAATCTCTCACCTTCTTATATATGTTGCATTCTTCTCTTTATTAAATAAAGGGATTGAGGGGATTATAGCCAATTACGTAGCAGCTTAGTCTTCACTTCACTTGCAATAATTAAACAAACTCTGTGGGGTCCCAATCGTCACCCGTAACGTCGGCATCATCCCAACCATCTCTTCGCCCTAGCTTGCCAGCTTTGTATCCAATGTCAAGACCATCTAGAATCTTCATATCTTCCTTTGTCAATACAAATGATTCATCCCCGTTTACTCCACCATAAGAATTCTCGGAAATGGCAATTCGTTCAACTTTTGATGCGCACCCTGATCGTGGCACACAGACATATCCCTTTTGCATACTCCATCTTACCAATAGCTGTGCTTTTGTCATACCTTTAGACTTGGCTAAATCTGCCAATACTGCCCAACCTTCCGCGGGCCCAAGGACTCCCGACAGCTTAGACCAAGCGGAACACCCAACGGCTATGCCATTTGCATCGCAATATGATACTACATCTTTATGCATATTAAATGGACTTAACTCCAATTGATTAATCGATGGTAGATCTTCTAGTTTATCCCCAATCATTTCTTGTATCTCCTTCAATGGACCTAAGGGAAAGAGAGAGTCAGGGGTGTTAGAGAGAAAGTTCAGAACTATACACGTCATACATATCTACACTCACCTAACCCATAGTTACACACTCCCACAGCTTTAACAAATCCTGAATCTCTTAAATCTAACAATGCCTGATATGTAGCCAACCTCCTATCCTTGTCTGTTAATGATGAATGTATCGATACCAAGTCTAAATAACCACAACCAAGTTCAGCAATGGTACTCTTTATACTTCGTTTCACTGCAATGTATGATGCTTTATCAACCTTTGTTTGATTTGGTTTTTGTTGTGTAGTTTCTGTAGATTGTTCTGAATTGGATAATTTATGTGATATGAATAATTGATCTCTACGCTGTCCTCTTCCTGCACTTCCGTCAATTGTTGGTCCAAAAGACTTTGATTTGTATCCACCGATTATTGTTTGTTGAGCGTGCTTATCACCGGCTGCAGATGTAGCATCTAATAATTCTAGTAATTCTGGTGTTTCGTCTTTATAATATCCTTTTTGTAATCCTGGTAGACCATTGTCTAGATAGAGTTTAATTGGTTTAGCAATCTCTGAATTACTTCCATACAATGTCCCGACATCAAAATGTCTAACGCCACTTCGTAATGCTAATGAAACACATCTGGATGCTAAGTCAGGTGATGTTTTATATAATGAATATCCCACACGTGGTATTTGTATAGTAGATTGTCCATTTCTACCACCTCGTATTGATAGAAATGGTGATGGGTCTAAAGATTGTATTATAGACTTTAGAATCTTTTTATCTTTGCTTATGTTTGGAGTTGATATTGGTGATGACTTTGTTGCACTACTACTACTCTTGGCACGAGCTGCATTGAATGCTTCTAAATCTATAGTTTCTGCTTCTGGTAGAGGTGATGCTATAGCCGAGGAGGGTAAGATGAGAGTAGATGCACCGACCAACACATCTCGTCGACTTATTGATTTTGTGTTGATTTGTTCACCTTGTGATAGCGCCGTAGCGTATGGAATGATGAGGGATAGAATCAATAGTATTGCAATCATGATAATAGTAGTATATAAATCCGGATAATCGGTGTTTCCGCCTCATATCTCAGCAACTCTCAGAGCTCAGGCTAGCTAACAACACAACTCTCATAATTCATAATTTGCAAATATGTCTCATTTACTCTGGACTCCCTATTAAATATTACTAATTTGGAGGTGACGTTCTATTATCAATTAACGGACGGCGATTATTGAGCATATTTGTTAGAAACAACAGATAATTATAGTATTTAGATTATCAGCCGGCGGCGGTGGTTTTGAGCACAAGATAGTATATTATCTTATATTATCAGCTTTTATTGGGGTGAACTATTTTAATAATTTTGGGTGCACCAGTAGCCAGTGATAGTAATTAATTAGCCTTTTTAGAGAGAGATAACAGTCTACCCCTGGACAAAGATATACTACAATCATAAACAATGGATGGTAATATGTCAATGTGTGCCAATTGTGGCAATGGCGAAGAAGATGCTAAATCCCTAAAGACATGTGTAGCATGTCAGATGGTCAAATATTGCAACGCTGCTTGTCAAAAAGCACACAGACCGCAACATAAAAAAGCATGCAACAAACGTGCTACAGAGTTACACAAAGAAGAACTATTCAAACAACCTCCACAAAAGGAAGATTGTCCAATTTGCTTAGCTCCATTGCCCTTTTCTCAAAATATAACGCATCAGGTATGTTGTGGGACAAAGGTTTGTCATGGTTGTAATTACAGTATGTATTGTGGAGGTGAATCAAAGAAACCGGGTGATTATCCATGTCCATTTTGTAGACATCCATTCGGGGGTGGTGGACAAGGGAAGGTGTATTTCGAGATGATTCAGAAGCGTATGGATGTGAATGATGCTTGTGCAATATATCAACTAGGAGATGATTATTTTCAAGGGTACAGAGGACTGACTGTAGACAAAAAGAAGGCGTTTGAGTTACATTCCAGGGCAGCCAAACTCGGTCATGAGGGGGCACATGTCAGGCTACATGATGCATATGAAAAAGGTGAAGTTGTTGAGAGGAACCATAAGAAGGCAACGTATCATTTAGAAATGGCAGCAATCCTTGGGAGTGTTATTGCACGACATAATCTTGCCGTTTACGAAGAGAGGAAGGGTGACTACAGGATGTCAATGAAGCATTTCATGATTGCAGCAAGAAGTGGATGGAAAGAGGCTTTGGAACCTATCAAGCGTAACGGATACATGTTGGGGATTGTTACTAAAGATGAATATGCCGAGGTGTTACGTGCGAATCAGGCTGCTCGTGATGAGATGAGGATTGATGAGAGGGATAAAGAAATGGCAGCAATCCTCGGGAACGAAATGGATTCAATTGCAACAGAACACGACCCTAGATACTACTTGTAGATAGATTGTTGAAGAGAACAGTGAGTGAAGTAAATGGCTAGGGTTCCGAAGGCATCAATTACGTAGCTATCCTAAATATTTGTTTCGAATCGTACTACCTACGTTGACTTCTCAATCTTTCGCCTTCCGTTTCATAATCTTTGTAGCCTCAATCATTCGTTCATCTAACTCCTTCTGTAGTCCTCGTACCATTACTCTTAATACCGCATCGACATTATATGCACCACCCTTCGTCCTCCATAACTCTCTCAATACCATCTTGGTCATTACCACTGCAAATGTTGCAACACCGAATAGACCACCCTGTAATGTCATTGCATTATTGAACAATGACTTGCCAATAGTAATAGGAGCCGCCGTAGTAGAAGTAGAAGCGGCTACTCCACCAACACTAACCAATACAGGGAAACTACCCACCATAATAAGTCCCAATATACCCAACATAATCAAATGTATTACTGGTACCTTCCGTTGTAACGCTCCCAATCGTCGTGATCGTGCCTGACGTAATGAACGTACCGTATCATAAACTTGACCGGGTATACCCACACTTGTTAAATATAGTATGGCCTCTAATGGATCATCTGCTGGACGTGCACTTAGTATTAATGATGGTGATATTGATGATTCTTTCATTGTTTGTTTTGTATTATCATGTGTTGTTGTTGGTAACTGTGATAATGTCCCGCCGAGTAAATCATCTTTGACATATCGAGCAATGGAGTTCAAACATGTTGAATACATGGAACGTCCTTGTGATACTAATGCTACCTGTTCTAATAGTGATTTGGCCTCTGTTACTTCATCGAATAGTGCATAGTATAGTGCCTTTGATTGATGTTTGCGTGTTGATATGATTAGAGGTTAGCCAAAACAAAACACATCAACACTAACACTACACTACACACAAAAATAAACTCACCTCCTGCTGACTATACAAAAATCCAAAAACCTGTCCAACCAATATACTATACAACAACCCTACCAAACTAATAAAACTTGTAACTGCATCATTTAACATATTAATTTGATTTGGTAATATAGTATACTTGATAATAAATTTGGTAATATATGTATTTAGTATTGGTAATGAAATGAAAGATAATAAGCCACATATTGTTGCTGGTAGTAGTACTCGGAGTAAAGTTTGTATTTCGAATTGGATACGATTATTACGTGATAGGAATGGATTATTGTTGGAACTGGTGTTGAAATCTGCTGATGAAGATGTTGTTGATTGGAGATGTGTTTTCTTATCTCTATAACTAATCTGATATGATAATCTATCATTCGATGATATACCATTGCAAAACTTTGAAGATGAAGTAGATGATGAATGTCCTATTGCTGGAGTTGATATCCGAGGTGAGCTCGGTCTACTTGCTCGAAGATGGAGAGCATCTAAAGGTGCACTGACGAGTGGTAAAGTTGATGGGGAAAATGCTGATACTCTGGGCGAGCCGAATAGCAAAAGAAGTATATTCATAGCAGCACAAATATATGTAGTAGTAGTAACCATAGTCAGTCTGTCAATAGTATACTGGGAGGATATAGCGTGCTTCCTTCAGTAGCAATAAGCAATCGTCATCGTCCTCAATCAAATGAGTGTAAAAAATGACAGTAAGGATACCCTTGGGTATCTCTAATGGTTTATTAACATGACTAGACGCCTTACGCCGCATAATAGACATATAGCTGCAGCAAAAGAGCTTAGCGTATATTGTATACTCAATCAAATACATAATAGTAATTTGAGGGGCTTCAAATGGTGGTGAATTATGACAGTCTCTTGAGCGTTTTATCGCTAAACATACCCGTGGGACAATGCAATATGTATAGGAATTGGTTAGCATACCAATTGGAAGACTATAAGAATTGGTGAATATAGACTGTAGACTTCTTCTTTTGTAGATATTCTGCGTTAGTTGTACCGTTTTAGATATATACCTACCATCAAAAACACAAAGTAATTTGCTACACATATCACCAAACAGATTGCCGACAAATGGACAGCAATGATACCGAACATGTTCGTATATTAGAAGAGTACTGTGCATCCGAAGATATATCGCTAGATGGTCTTAGAGAAAAGCTACAGCAAATTACACAACCAATTGCACTGGCGTGTTCACATTTCTTACACGAGTTGTGTCTAAACAAAAACATTACACTTGATATGGTACAATTGGTTCTAAATAATAATCCCTACGCAGCATATTGTGTATCAAATCGGTACAATGGTATTAGTTATACTGATGAGGATGTAGACCGATACGAAGAAGAGCAAAAGGAGGCTGAGGACAAATCCCCATCGTTATCTCCGCGAAAACATAAATGCTCATCAGATAGAACATTTCCTATACATTTAGCAGCATCCAATGTACACTGTCCAAACTCAGTGGTAGAGTTATTAGCGAAGAGTAATCCGTCTGCAATTAGACATTTGTCCAAACTTACAGTTGGACATAATAAAGAGGGTATCGGTTCATTAGAAAGTACACCATTACATTGCTACCTTTCACGAGCGTCGAATTTGCAATTGGATACAGTTCAGATATTGGTTGAACTATGCCCGGAATCGTTGAAGTTATCATTATCAGGATCGGAGCAACCATACTTTCCAATACATGCCATTATAGATAATCCAGAAGTTGGATCATATTGTGGAGTTGTTCAATATCTAGTTGATACGGACCCTACCATTCTTCAATGTAGAGACGAAGACAGGCAAACCCCCCTGCATATGGTTTGCCGTAGAAGTACTACCACTGCAAGTCTTGCACAGATCCTTGTTGATGGGTGTCAAGATACTGCAAGAGAATCAGACTGCAATGGCTCCTTGCCAATTCATCAACTTTGTGAGAATGAGGTTCTGGAACAGGGAGTTAAGCTGGATATATTACGTATTCTGATCAATGTATATGTATACCCAGAATCATTACACACCTCTAGAAACATTAGTCAAATCCTTCCGATCCACATTGCATGTCGCTACCAAGACCCTGACTTCTGTAAAGTGTTGGTAGATGAATATCCAGGTAGTTTAAGGTTGGAAGATAGAAACGGATACCTCCCATTCCATACAGCATGTGTAACAGGCTCACTCGAGACAGTTCAATATCTGTATGAGGCCGATCGAGAATGTATCAACAAATGTACCACTTCTGGTTTATATCCATTGCATACGGCATTAATGACCCAGAGGAAAGATCAGTATGAGATTATCAAGTTTCTTCTGCAATGTGACCCTAATTGTGCGGCCGTAGCATTACCCAACGTTGTCGGTGACCACATACTTTTGCCTTTGCATTTAGCTTGTGACCGGGGTGCAAACCTTGAAACTATCCAGCTTTTGTTTGACGCATATCCGGCTGCTATTTACACCGAAGAAGGCCCAGAAACGTTCATCTCAATTCCAAATGCAGCTGAAAAAAGTAGAGGCTTTTTGCGAAGACAGATGTATGATATCACAAGATTTTGCAAGAACGCAGATTTGGCTTTTCCCCTTCCCCATCATCGGGCAGTGAAAAGTGACGTTACTCTTGGTGTATTCAAGTTATTGGTAGAACAACTCCCACAAAATGAACATGAAGATGCATGTGAACAAAGGCAGGACAATGAGGGTAAGACTACATTACATTTAGCTTGTCAGTATGAAAAGATTGGTATCGTTAGGTATTTGATTCCGATTAGTAAGGGTGTTGTTTCAGTCCCCGACGCTGACGGAAACTACCCTCTTCACTTGGCTTGTCGGGAAGGATATTGTGACATTATCAATTCATTGTTGGAAGCAAATACTATATCAGTTTCAATACAAAACAGCGACAAGAATCTCCCTATTGAATTACTAATCGAATCGGATTGTGATCAAGATAGTTTGGTATACACAGAGGCAGTTTGGCGTTTACTTGTCGCTTCCCCGCCAACTTTTTGAGAAGAATCTCCTGTTGGTTAGTGGCAGGAGGTGTAGAAATGATTAATCGATATGAGCACATACTTCATAATACTTATTATAGAAGCAAGAACAGAGCACAAGTCTATGCATAGTTCACCTAACTTTATAACATATAACATCTATCTAAACAGTCCTAACACGGTGACTCTACCACACTCTCCTCCTCTCTAGTGTAAAGAAGTTTTACATCCTCATACTCATACCAGCCATACTCATACACATGGCATCGGTCTTACCAAAGACTGATTCTCCCGCCTCCTCTTCTGCTGTACCATCAGCTGTTGCGGTAATAGGCCCTCCTCCCTCTGATTTGGATGTTTTGGAAGATTTCTTTGTCTTTTTAGTTTTGGATGATTTAGATTCTTTTGTCTTTGTTGGCTCCTTATTTGCTTCAAGAGAAGTTTTAACAACTGGTTCTTTTGATTTGGATGACTTGCACTGTTAAAAGAGAATGATATTAATGAGTTGAGATAAAGTGCATACGAATATCATCAGATGCATACATTTATAGAACATACCTTTTTAGACTTTGACTCTGGCTGTAATCGACGACCACCGCGGAGAAGCTGCTGCTGTTGCTTCTCCTTCCCTCCATTATTGATATGATTCTTCATTACTCTACGATTGAACAATTGAACAGAAGCTTGCCCACTACTGTTTTGTAGTGCCCGAGCCCTGATTGGATCCTCAGGACAGTCCTCCTCTTCGTCCCACTCAGTGGGTTCTACTTTTGCAACTACCGGCTCTTCTTCTACTGGTTCTTCTACTACCACTGGCTCTTCTACTGCTTCAACATCCTCAAAAACACCATACTCCTCTACTACCTCCTCATCTACCGGAATAGCTTCCAACTTCTCATCTGAAACATCCGCGGCAACATTACTCGACGCAGCGGCATTACCATTATTCAAATTGGATACCAAAATTGCAACACCGGCGGCTAAACCAAATACTAATAAGACAGAACCTAAGGCCAGTATCGTCTTTTTAGTTGTACTACCTTTAGTTTTTGGAGGACGTGCTGCCAATGGTGGTTTTTCGGATGCTGCCGATGCTAATGCTGATGCAAATGCATCGTTGTTCTCAATGTTCTCGGTCATCATCGTCATCGTGTGAGTTATGTTATGTTTTTTATTGTTTATGTATTGACGCGATGACTACTAGACTATCGATTGGGGCACTATATCAGTTATAAGTATAGGGACGAAATGAATACTTACCGCCGTCGTCGCTGTGTATTGTGTGGTGTTAGTTGTGTTGTATTGCAAGTAGGAGAGGGTGGTGTGAACTTTTTCTGCTTTACGTAGTATTTCTGTTGGTAAAAGGATACCAAAATGGCCGTCACACTCAACTAAAATAATGGCGGCAGGGAGTGGGAAGAGAGAAATATGCGGCGGCCGGCGGCGGCCTATGGCACTAGATATCACTCCACAACAGGGAGGTCGATACTATTAGTTATTAGAGGTTAGTAGTCTGAGATATTGTTAACTCCGAGTGTCGATTGAATTAGAGTCAAAACAATTTCAGATCTTCACGGTGTCCGACAATTGCAGCACAAGGATAGCATCTACCTACCACACAATTGGTATATGATATGATAATGGCAGAAGAGGAAGTAGAAGCAACATCTCTAAAATATCAATCACTCTTCCCCGAGATAACTCCTTTATCCTCTCGAGATTTACTCCATGATACTTATTCATCTCATTTACAATCATCAACAACAAACAATAACAACACACCACAATGGACGATACTTGGAAAGAAAGTAATATTAGTAGATGTACGTTCTCGACCCGAAAGAGAAGTATCAATAATATCAGGTGCTATATCAATAGATGAGTTTAGAAATGAGGTGCTTCCCTCACTGCAGCCATCTGCAGATGAATTGCAATTGAATGATGAACAACCACATCAACATAATATACAGAATGGAATAGCAGTTGCCACATATTGCACAATTGGATATAGATCGGGTGTAGAAGCTAGAAAGTTAGCAACAGATTATCCATCAATCTTTTCTAACCATGATGACAACAACAATAATGATGACGAAGGAGGTGATAAATCAATAAAGATATACAATATGGACGGAATAATTCCATTTGCAAACTCAACCTTGGACGAGGAAATACAAAACAATACAACACTACCGCCATTACTAATTGAACCAATATCAAAACAATCTACGAATAGAGTACATGTCTATGGATCAGCATGGGAAAAGTATCTATCAAAACAAGAGGGTGTACTTGAGCCTGTGGTATTTTCAAAGATACATTTTTTGTGGAGAGGTATATCTGATATAGGACGTAGTTTGTGTCTGAGATGTGGCTGTTGCAATGGATGCATAAAGTAAAGAGATGTTGCAATAATGGATTATAAACTAAAGAGATGTTGATAGATTTAAAATGAAATAGTTTACTTATTCTTTATTATATTAACTGGTATGGCAACTAAGACTAGCCGTATCAAAAAGTCGGTGGGGAAGCAACAAGTAAACGCCAAATTGCCTCAGTATATACCAAACTATCTTGATCACAATCCGATTCAATTAGTAACTCAATGGGGAGCTTCTTGTCACCGTTTTGTGTAGAAACTGATACAGGTTTAACTTCTAATAGGTAATTGACAACTTCACAATATCCTTCCCGACAAGCCAAGTGCAGAGGGTAGTTTCCGTCAGCATCAGAAACCGAAATGGCATCATTACTATCTTGAATCAAGTATTGCATTATGCCAATGTTTCCGTATTTACAAGCTAAATGTAATGTAGTCTTGCCCTCATTGTCACGTTCAAGTTGTACTCGCCATGGGTATCTCTCCACCAAGAACTTGAATACACCAAGAGTAACATTGTTTTGCACCGCCTGATGAAGGGGGAAAGCTGTATCATTCTTCCTAAATCTTGAGATATCGTTTTCCTGTCTCTGAAGAAAGTCTACCGTAGTGTTCCGGACGTTGATTAAGTTGACTGGAGTTACCCCACCTCTACTACTGGCTTCTTTAGCGTATATAGCAGCTGGATATGCGTCAAATAAAAGCTTGACTGCTTCCAGCAATGCAAATCGTACAACTGCTAAATGCATAGGCAAATAACCGGCATAACCACTGCCGGTGGGTAATGCTATGGCGGCACAATCAGGGTCAACCTTCAGGAGAAACTTTGTTATTTCATACTGATCATCGTTCTGACTTCCGATTGCTGCATGAATTGGATAAAAACCTGAACGGGTACTTTTGTTAATGCATTCCCGATCAGTCTCATAGAGATACTGTACCGTCTCCAGAGACCTTGTCTCACATGCATGATGAAATGGGAGGCATCCAATACTATCTTCCACCCTTAAACTATCTGGATAACTATCTACCAGCATTTTACAAAAGGTAGGGCCTTGGTAACGACATGCAATGTGGATCGGAAGGTCTTGTAGTCTACTTCTAGTGTGCAATGATTCTGGGTATGCATCGATTAGAATTCGCAATACATCAAGCTTTACTCCATTTTCCATAACTTCATTCATACAAAGATGATGAATTGGCAAGGACCCTTGTAAGTCGGATTCTTTTGTTGCATCTTGATACCCATCAACAAGAACCTGAACAAGATCAACCGTAACTGTAACGTTTTTACTACGACAAATCGAATGCAGAGGGGTTTGTTCAAAATAGTCTTTACATTGAAGAATGGTAGGGTCCGTATCAACTAGATATTGAACAATGTCACAATATGATCCAACTTCTGGGTTATCAATAATGGCATCAATTGGGTATAAGTCTTCCGGTCCTGATAGCTTCAGAGATTCCGGGCACAGCTCAACCAATATCTTAACTGTATTCAATTGTAAATTTAACGTTCTTGAAAGGTAATAATGTAACGGTGTACCCTCTATATAATTGTCATCATAATTATCAAATAAAAATAACTCTGCATTAAGATTGGATAAATGTCCCAATGCAGACGGATTGTTCTTTGCCAATAACTCCACCACACTATTTGGACAGTGTACATTGGATGCGGCTAAATGGACAGGGTATGATCTATTCGAGTGTAGATTTGCCGATGATGTAGAAGTGTCTGCCACTATGTTTTGATCCTCTTCATATCTATCTACATCCTCATCATCATAACTCATTCCATGATACCGATTTGATACATAGTGTGCTGCATGTAGAATTTTATCTAGCACTAATTGTACCATATCATGTGTAACACTTTCATTTAGACATAACTCGTGTAGGAAGTGTGAGCACGCCAGTGCAGTTGGCTGTGAAATTTGATTTAGTCTGTCTCTAAGGCCATCTAATGATATATCATCGGATGCACAGTACTCTTCTAATATATGAACATGATCGTTGTTATCATTGGCGTCCATATTATCTGTGGTGGACTTATACTAAGATATATGTATTAATGCAAAATGATTTTTTTGTTATGTGATTGTGATGATAGGTATCTAAAAACACAGATATCTAACAAAGAAATCTTTTATAGATTTGCTAATCTGTATTCTTCTGACCAAACTGTAATGATTCCGGCTGCCCTTGCCTGCCGTAGAGACTCCTCTCAATCTACACCTTTATCTTCTTCTACCATGATCCGAATAAAAAGATACCCTATCAGGTACTTATCCTTTTTCCAACATTTTTCTGCCCAAAAGCATTGCAAATGCCGTTCATGATAGGCATATGTTGCTGATATGTCATCTCGCCGTTCATCTAGACAACCGCGAAAGTTCACCTTTCGATGTCAAAGTTATTGACTGAACCATCAAATAAACGAGCCATCAACAGATGTAGCCATCAACAATAACTCACATCAACTAACAACTTACATCTTGTCAACATACACCTCCTCAACAATGAATATCGTACTACCACTCTCTTCATTCATCTTGGCCACTGGCAAAACTATCGATAATGCCAAAACAGTTAAGCAGCAACAGCCGCATGCTCAAAAGCTCAAAGCCGATGACACGATCAATAAAAAGTTCAAACTCAATGACATATGTCGCCAATCACCAACACATCACATCATGTGGATAGCTCTAATCAGTATCATCATAAGTCTACTACGCTACAAACCAATTACTAACCTTGTTATTAATCTACTATCCTGGCTACCATCCACGGGAGTTAAGACTTATCAACCATTAAGTATTGCAAATTGGATATTACATTGGTTAA
>Ga0075439_12035_pt1 | contig 12473 bp, 12 predicted proteins | sample MintriSingleCell_FD_74264 | JGI IMG/M metagenome (GOLD analysis project Ga0075439, IMG submission 74264) | Marine eukaryotic communities from Monterey Bay, USA to study complex ecological interactions - Minidiscus trioculatus JGI Plate_4_G5... | ecosystem: Environmental > Aquatic > Marine >... | reverse complement strand
ACTTCTTGGAGGCCATGGAGAATGCAGGTGTTGTCCTTGAAGACTCTGCTGACTATTACGAGGATGAATATTAAATTAAGTACCTCAAGATGGTCACGTGTGTTGTTGCTAGCTGTGGGGGGTTGAGATATAACTAGGAGGAATGACAGTTGTATCGAGGTGAAGGAGAGGGCAGGCAGGGGAGGATTGTTTTGTCTTGACAATTATTATGAGATGGCTACTTAGTTTAGATATAAATTCTAGCCTCAATGACTTAACAACTACCTACTTTTGCATCTCCATTCTTCTACTGTACATATAATCAACAAACTATATACTAGTCGATACTTGCAGACTCTTTCACGATCAATTACTATATTTCATCACAGTTTGAATTGCTTCTAAGTTCTTAGATTCACAAGGCATGTAATGCTTCTCGAACACCAAGCCAAAAGGAGTGTCCAGACCACAAATCCGCTGGAAGATGCGCGTTATCACGATTGATGAAGAGGGAGGTGATTGATAACATATATGTTAGTGACACATGGTTTGCAATTAACCAATTAAAGGCATGGAAGGCCGAACCAAAGTAGCTAAATCACCACTTCATGTTAAACACACGAATTTACAAGATAAAACAATACTAACGCCGACTTTCCTGTATTGGCGCCTCCAAATGAAAGAAGCATTCGGCAGACAATGTTGCCACTATTTCTGCTCCGAACCCACAAGTAATTGGAGCTTCGTGACTAACTACTAACTTGCCTGTCTTCTTGACACTATTGATAATGCAACCCGAGTCCCAAGGAAGTATAGTTCTGAGATCAATAAGTTCACATGATATGCCATCTTTTGCAGCAAGATCACAAGCAGCTTGGAGAGTACGAAGCTGAGCTCCCCAGCCAACTACAGTTACATCTTGTCCAGTTTGCATTATCTCAGCTTTACCTAATGGGATCTCATAGTCAGCATCTGGAACTTCCTCAACAGCAGATCGATACAAGATCTTTGGTTCTAAGAATATCACAGGATCTTTACTTCGGATAGAACTCAATAGCAGACCCTTAGCACATCTTGGCCCACGAGGTGTGACAACTGTCAAGCCAGGAGTATGAGCTAGATATGCCTCTGGGCTTTGACTATGATACAGGCCACCATGCCCTACTGCACCGCATGGAGTTCGTAATGTTACACCTCCACTGTTCCATTGATTGCCACTTCGATACCTTCATATGATGTCAATCAAGATATGATGAAAAACAGCAAGAGAGAAGATTAGTACATATCATAATGACCAGACATATCATATGATAATAATATCCAATTCATACCTAAACTTTGCCATTTCATTTACAATTTGATCAAACGCTGGAAAGATATAATCAGCAAATTGAATTTCACCAATTGATGTGCCTCCAGCAGATGCATATCCGATTGCCATTCCCTGTTGTAGAAGTATCATATGAATGAGAACACGACGCATATTATGTGCACATGATATGTTCAAAAGATACAAGGTTTGCAATCAGTATGCATACATTACACGTACCGCAATACCATTCTCACTCAACGGAGTATTGAATACTCTATCATTACCAAACTCTTCACGTAAATTTTGTGAACATCGGAACACTCCACCAAAGCTAACATCCTCGCCGAATACAATTGCAGTATCATCTGTTTGCATTGCCGTCTGCATTGCTGAATTGATTGCAGTGAATAGATTTAGTTTAGTTGTTGGTCCTAGCTCTGGATAGTTTGGTTCTGGAGCTTGTGGATGATAGGTTGTATTGTATAGATGAGAATAATCTGGTGATGCATCATCATTGTAGGTTTGTTGTTGTTCTACACATGACACCGCTGAGAATAATCTGATACTATACTTCTTTGTGACAGAAGCTGTTCTAAATGGGGATGAGTTGCATTGTAGAGTAGATGATGTAGTTGAATATCTAATAAAACGTGGTACTAAATGATTCTTTGAATACGACGTATTCTTTTTGACGATGGATAAGAATACTCTTGTTATCATTTTTTTGTGTGTGATATCGTCAATCGTCGGTGAGGTTGCAAACTATTGTTCAAGTAATCATAACGCCATAAGCCTACTTATATTGCCATATTTTCCTACTACTTCTCAATAATATATTGACTGACAACACTATTGTTACCACTTTATGATCATCATAGGTAGTGCCTGCCATCTCTTGATGGTGCAGAATTTCATTGATAATGGAATGCGATAAACTGGAGAAGTCACCTCCGAAAGACTCCCCATTAAACTCTCATAATAATATGCAGGCTAGATGTTAGATGTATGACTAAATTATTGTGTGACAATAGGTGCATACATACTCTCTAGCTCGCGGACGGCATCTATACTGTTTGTTTAAATCGAAGCAGCTATTGCAGTCGGTGGAGAGTCTGTAGATCAACCGTCTTGAATCGGTGCTAGTCTGTCGTCGTAATACCAGTGAAGAGCAGGAAGATACCAAGCACAATTAAAGTTAAATTATCTCTTCTCAACTCTCACAATACCTAAGAGTTCTAATATATCTCATGAACTCTGATAATCATGACAAAGAAGCACTAAAACAACTTGTTATTGATGCCATATCAAAGCAATGCATCTCCGCTGCTGAATCAGCCGACGAAGATACACCAGCCGATATACGTAAGCTAGCATCAGCCTTAAACAATGGACATAAATTACAATTATCAATACTCAGTGGGGGACTGGCTAACTATAGTTACAAGGTAACTTGTACTGACGAAACAAAAGATGTTGTATTATTTGCCAAGTTGACGTTTACTTATGCATTAGTATTTCCGGATAAACCATGTCCACTTGATCGTACTAAATATGAATTCGAGTCTCTCAACATTTACAAAGATGTTGTATCCAAATCACCAAAGGCTAGTAATGAAGCTGTAACACCCTACTTTTGTATCGATGTTGAGGGTGATCACAAGTTATTAGTTGCACAATTCTCAAAATTGGATGAACAGGCTGCTAATCAGTTTATAGATGGGGTGACAGATCTCCGGGTGTCTAGCAAATTAGCAAACTCATTAGCAGCATTACATAGTACGAAAGGCTTTGACCCAAATCACAATATCGACATTAAGCCATTCATACAGGATCTGGTGAATATTCTTGAAGAGATATTTGATGGAATGATAAAAGAAGAGGATAACGGGGATATAGATCGACCTACGAAACTTGGCAAATCAATGGGAAAAAGTATGCTAGATAAGATCATATCAACTTATCGAGAGAAGCTTGATGATCGTGATTGTATTGTGCACGGTGACTGTCATGTCTTCAATATGCTTGTAGAATTGAAGCCCAGCATTGAAAAGCTCGAAAATTTCGGAGAGAAGGGCGACATAGTACTCATCGACTGGGAGTTTAGCCGGTGTGGGCCTCTTGCAATTGACATGGGGTTCATTCATCCTTTTCCAATTACATGCGTTCTTACTCATGCCATGAATGGAGAGTTGTCGTCTTCGGAAAACATTCTCAAGTTTCTTGATACGCTTTGGGATGAGTACTCATCTACAGTTGAAACAGATCGCGAGTTGAGTGATATCTACAGAACCATGTTGTCATTTACTGGAGTTATTCTCATTGCATATTATAAACTTGGTTTTCATTTGGAATTTCTGCCTATAGATAAAGGCAATGTAGAGGGTCTAAACCGGATCAAGAAATCAATCGGTGTCTTGGGCATGAAGTTTTTAAGTTGGGGATTCGGTGAAGAAGACACAACGACACTCCCCGAAATACGGAAGAGATTCAAAGATACGGTAGCAGAGGAAATGCAACTATTATCTCCTGTTAAGAAGATGAGGGGAAGGAATAGGAGATCAAGTATGTTACGTGCCAGTGGACGTCGTGTATCTGACGCTCATCTTATGCTTGGCAATGGTAGCGTACGTGATATGACAACTCTAATGGAAGCAGAGGCTACACTTCCATTGTTTACTGCTGACGAGGAAGACCCCTTATGATATGATATATTTTACGGCATATTTAATTGCTGTTTATCTAGTAAAATAATACATGTTCAAACAAGCTGCTGTACTATATTTTTCAGCTCTATATAAAGTAATGAAACAATGAGAGACCAAGGGCAGATTTGCACATATGTGTGTTGATTTTTCTTGTGCTCTCCATTCTCCATACAAATCTCCCATCTCCTTTTACCCTATCCACTAACTTCTCCCTAAATCAAGTACATTTTGTGCACCACAATACAAATATCCATATCCGCCGCATCTCCAATGTATTCCTTCATCGCCCCAAAATGAATACCAAACTATTCATCTTTCTTATCAGTAACCGACGTTTTGACATTATCAGCAATACTACTGGCAGCTTCCTTAGCCTCACTTGCAACCTTTCCCGCCGAACTCTTAGCATCCTTTAGTGCCTATTAGGAAATCAGAAGTTAGAATTGTTAGTAAAAGTACAATCCCAATAACAACACAATAATTCAATCCACAGCTACAAATATCGTCAACTTCTTCTTCTGCCTTACCTTATCAATCTTGCTTTCATTACTTTTCAAGAAATCTTTCAAAAAGTTATCACTGATTATTTCATTAATAAAAGAGTTTTGTTAGTACTCATACCAACCAAATATAATAGAAATACAGATCATACCCACAACTACAATACTCACTACAAGAATTTAGCACCCCTAGTCTGTGGTAACATAGCCCACATCAAGAAAGCTATCTTAAATGCATAATAGAACGGAATCCAATATAACAAGAAATCAACAAACACTTCAATAATTGAAAAGAAGGAATATACTACCCAATAAATTAACCATTGTGTAACGTCTGATGATGATCGTGATTCAAGCGCGTGGAATGATTTGAATGCGGGGTAGAGGAAACCTACGATACTTGAAATTGTTGATGCTGATAAACCAAAGGCGACTATAATGAATAATGTTGCAAAACCGCCAATTGCTAGGAATTCTTTTGGTACATTTGTTTGATCCTAATTTGTTTATATTTTGTGTATTTTGATTATGGTACATGTGAGCATTAAAGAGAGTGGTATGTATGAAAGTGAGATACGGGGTGTCAAAAGTATCGATATAAATAGGCACACATATACGCATATTAACACAGCATATATACACTGCAATCGATAAAAATATATACAATCAACTAAAAATTCTCATTGCAACAAAACCAAAAAGTTCTCACCTCCAATCTTTGTGCTGTTGGACTATCATCAAGCTTTGCTCGTAGAGCGGCTAATTGCCCATTTATTTGATCTTTTACTGCGTCCATTATGTATGTATTATGTGTCCTGTCGTGATGGTAGGGGTATGTTTTGGAGGCGTATGTATGTAGTAGTGGTCCAATTTGTTAGTGGAATTTGTTAGTGAAAATTATAACGGACAAAGGCCGGTTCAGACATGTTTATACTCTATGAACTGTCCTCAGAACAGATGCTGGGGGTATACATTAGCAGCTGCCAGGGGTTATCACTGATAAGAAATACAGAAGAAGTACTACCTCTAGAATACTATAAATTCCAGGGGAGAAGTGTTGATGGATCCTAAAATAAAACGGAGTCGAACAAATTTTGCTTTTCATAAACTGCAATAGGAGGAGGTAGCACCTAGTGAACCGAAACTTCTTTAGTTTCATTTTGGGTGTGAAAGTTTCGTTGGAACTTCATGAAACTTCAGGAAGTAAGTGGAATTTATACCGCATATTTATCCTAATGTGGTTATTTATCTGTATTATGTGTCCATATACTGAGCATAAGTTCGGCTTAATACACAGAATACCGTTTGGGAATGAAACATTGGAAACTTCCTTGGAATCCAATAATCATACCACAAGTTTCTTAAGAAATTTAGCTAAGTTCCCAGTTTTGAAGTTTCAGCCATTTGAAGTTTCGGATCACTAGTAGCACCACAAGAAGATAATGATGTATATGATACTTTTATTGAGCTGTCTATTGTCGGTCGCGTCGGCGTTTACTCCGGGCGCCAGTCCTTCACATAATAAGCGTCAATTAACAACAACAACACCATTAGACAACGCGTTCTGTTATGATGATTGCGTGCCACCCTCGATACTTCACCCTTTGAACGAGATGGGCGTTGACCTAGATGACGATGATATGGATATTATTAGTAAAAGAGGATGGGTTGATTATGCCATTAATAAGGCTCAAATGACTACCGTTGAACAACGACCGAAGACTTCTAAGACAAATGAAGGATTAGAGGAGATTGTCATATCTTTCTCTCCAGTAGCCCTTCTCATCATACTTGAAATTATAATGGCAGAGGCTCACTCAAACGGAGGAACTATATTTACTCAGACGATGTTCCATTGATTGCAATTGGTGAGCTGGTAAGGTATGGAGAGGTGTAGCAGTAGCAATAATGCGCTGCGAGACTGTCTGCAAAGAAGGATACCATTTTAGTTGGGGTTGAGTCCTCAGGACTAAGTCAAGTTATAGTTAGTATAGAGTTCGAGAGTAAATTAGATTGTATTGATACTATCAAAAGAGGGAGTGAGCCTGATCTGTTGTTATAGTATATTCTTTTGCTCTATTTAGGTTTTGTAGAAGATACCAGCAATATGGTGAGACATAAGATATGCACACAAAGAGATAAAGTTATCTCTACTGATTACATATACAGGAATATCATCTATATAAATGACCATACCTTGGCCTTAATGATCTACCTGCACTTGGTGCTCTCCTTCTTTGCTGTCGACTCATCTTTTGTCTCATCTCTGCTTCTACCTCGGCTTCTAATGCTGCGACATCTTGTCTAAATCCATCGCTTGGACTAACATTCACATCTCCATCCAACTCGATATCACCTTTCAATGTTCTATAGATTGTATTATCACCATTGGCTTTACCGAGACCACTATCACTACTACCGCTACCACCGCTACCAAGAGCACTGCCCATGTCCACATACTTGTCAAGAAAGAAGACTTGACTATCCCTATTGAACAAGTTACTCACACTAGTCTTGACTCTTCTACCCAACTTCCGTGCATTGTCACTCATCCAATACATGCTCTCATCAACAAAGTATGGAGTACGAAATGTTAGAAATGGACGATCAATGACTACTTTGCCAGCACCAAATGCTACGTCATCACTACTTGACCCTATCGGTATTTGAGCAACATAGAGCTTTGGACCAATTAACCAGCTCATGCCGACACCACCGATGAAACCACCAATATGACCCCAATTATCAATCATTGGATTAGTCATGCCCAAAAGTAAGTTAAAGCCAATAGTTTCAATCAAGGCACTCTTCTGCATATGTCCAGCATAGCCAAATAACTCTTGATTCCGTGATAAGAATGTATAATATGCACCTACCAATCCAAAGATTGCACCCGAAGCACCTACTGCTGGATTTGGTGATTGTATTGCACTTAATATATTGCCCGTGATGCCACTAACTATATATGTTGCTAATAATCGTGGCTGGCCAAAGGCTCTCTCGACATTCATACCCATACTTTTCAAACTATACGAGTTTGCCATTAAGTGTCCAATACCACCATGTAAAAAGATAGGTGTTAGTAATCTATATAACTGTCGTCCTTCCATTATCATATCAGATCGTTTGGCACCTAATGATGTTATTGACGGATAGATGGTTTGTAAACCAAACATTGCAATGTTGAGTAGGAAGATCTTTCCAGTTAATGTTGTTTTACCAATTATTGGTGAATCAGAATCCAACTTCCATAAAGTATATGGTGGTTTTGGAAATGAGTAATTAATACGTGAATTTAAATTATATAATGATAATTGGAATTGATATTGTTTCTTCTTGAATATACGTTGTATTTTACGTAATTTTTGATTTTGGATTGATTCTATTTGTTGTAGCTGTTGTTGCTTTAGTTGTTGTAGTTTCCTCTTTGTTGGATCGTTGGATCTTCTGCCCTTCTTTCTCTTCTTAGTACTACGCCAACCACTATGTAGACCGGGAAGATTCATTGTTCTAGAAGTTGCAGCGCCTCCACCACGAAATGAGTTTGACAATATTGACTCCTCATCCAGCTGTATTCTATCATTATCATACTCCTCATCTTCTTCCTCATCAAAGTCTGATTCATTTAGTATATAACTCTTGTCATAACTAGCACCACCAATTACACTATTATCTGATCTTATTCTAGCCCATCTCCTCCATCTAATTTTGTGTTTATGTGGTGATGCCAATGAAGAAGATATTGTAGGTGATGGCAACAAACATAGTAGAATGACGAGGGCAAGAAGTATAGCCATTAATTTGCACCTATATTGACAGTGTAGTAAACCCATAATATTACGAATATACTATGATGCCTCTCTAATAGTTTGAGTTCATCACGAAGGGAAGGATACCGCATAAAAATTTTTGCAAAAAATATCACAGATGTAGGACGATATCAATATTCATTGTAATGCTACTATGACGATAATAGCATGTACAAATTGTGGTCGCCAGGCTAATGATCTAAAGAGATGCACAGGCTCTTGTGGAGGACAAGATTTCTATTGCAATAGACAATGTCAAAAAGCCGATTGGAAAATGCACAAGAAGATTTGCCCACGAGGGGAGGATAGTACTGTTCAATCTTTAACATTCACTCTCCCCGTTGCTGGCATCGAAGAAGAGGTGCCATTACGTGCAAAAAGAACACTAGATGCTTATGCTCAATCTGAAGTAATCATATGTTATTCTGATCATCTCGGTCTTGTTATTCCGATCATCTCGGGTCGGATAGACTACTCCCTGTTGCAAAGCAAATATATGGATATGACGAAGACGATGAAGAAATTCGTGATGTTCTCGATGCCATGGTTGAAGGTGGTGATACATTCCAGTATGCACGTGTTACATCACGAGTAGATCCTAGTGTGATGAGGCTCAATCCAAGCTGCTTTAGAGAAATATGGAGAAGTGATTAGAGTTCTCTTGAGAGATGGAATTATCACAGATACTGGAAAAGAAGTTCAGATTGGTCGATATTCAGTAAGATTCCCCATATGCCGTATACATGCCCAACAAACTGAGACAGATGAAGATTTAGAAAAGAGGAGGGATCTCTCTCAGCAGGGCTTTACTCAAATTAGTCTGAGGCGGAGGTGCTCGGCGGGCTTGATCGCTTCCTCTCCTTTTGTATGGTTTGAAACTTTAATGTTAACTAAATGGATTTGATGAATGATTGGATTATATCATTCAAAGATTAAATCTAGTATTAGATAGCTTTAAACTCGCTACCTTTACTATTCGTCTACTCAACAATGCATTCTGACATAAATCAACTCTGCAACACCTAAGGTACTTAATAATCAGACAAGCTTTTTACTCAGGTACAAAGCATGTACTACCGTCAGCCAATTCCTCACACGTTCCAATAAACTTGAAATTGTTTCCCTTACTTGTAAAGTAAACTCGACCTTTGTCTGGGCCTTTGGTCATCGTGAAACTTGAATTCTTCTCAATATCAACATTGCCCTCTGCATTGTTACAACCATTCTGGGTACACCCGTTTGGGAACGGCCTTGGACAAGGTCCATCACACGGCTTGGTTGGACTAGAGGTTGTTGATGGAGCACTTGATACACTTGGGCTGAGGGATGGGACAGGACTGACTGTTGGTCGTCCTGTAGTTGGTTTAGCAGATGGAGATCGGGATGGTTCCGGTGTGGTACCGGCCAACTGAAGCCGATTATTCTCAAGCTCACATGTATTCCCTTCACAATTCGAAGCACACTCGTTAAATCTGATTTTAGATGCCCTTGATCCTCCTTTGAAAGCACTTCTACAATCATTCTTACAACTTGATACCCTATTTGCAGGCATTTGATAACACTTATGACCACGAGTACAGTCTGTGTATTGGATAAGTAGCGGAAATGAAGAGAAGAAAGTGCTCAAAATGTAAGCTTAATTCCCCAGACAGTATATTTGGTACACAAAGAATCAGACTTACCAGAACCAGTATCACATACTTCTCCAGCTTGCTGAGACAAGTCGGCTCCATCAAATTTACAACCAAAATCCGTCATTTGCATAACCTTCCCTTCTTTGGAAATTCTGTCACTTGGGTAGTTGGTCCACAGATGTTAATAGTAACACGTTCCCCCCCGCTCGAGAATTTCCGGTATATATCAACATTGTTCCGTTGATTACATTGCTCTGCAATATTGGAACAGGACCCCGAGGCACCCCTAACCCTTTCATCAATAACCAATCCTTCCCCTCCGGGAGTTCCTGCACAGTCGAGCTCGGTGTCGTATTCACCAGTGACATCATTCCAGACCTCAATCTCTTCACAAGCAAGACGTCTACCAGATGAATCCTGTTCTTCCCCTTCCCATGGTTCACCACTTTCATCTTCTCCTCGTTTATTATCCACAAACGTTTGGAATGCAATCTTTGGATCTCCTTCCTCAACATCTGATACCTTCAAATCACGCTCAGCACCATACTGAGCAGAAGTAGTTTGTGTACTCAATGCTTTCTTTGTATGCGAATTAACCAATACATCCTTATCATTCACACTCGTATCTTTTGCAAGGTATGCAGCTGCAAAGCTAGTACCCAAATTAGACAACGTTAGTAATACTACTAATACAGATAATCCAATCATAATCTTCTTAAACTTGAATAGTTGTCTTTGCTGTGCCATTTGTTCTAAGGGGAACCATAAGTTAATTACGCACATGGTGACAAGTATATCACAATAACCCAAATTAAGTTCTACTTACCTTGCATTAATTTGTATACACTATCATTAGTTAGATGTCCTCTATTCGAACGATCGAGATTTCTCATAGCTAATTCTGCCTCGTCTATAAAAATGAACATATGATATGTTAGTGCTTTGTGTTATAGTGCAGAACACATGATATTTTGCAATCATAATAAACACACTTACCTAGCTGGCCATCTCCATCGATATCATACATGCGCGAAACCATCGACAACTTACGATCTGGGCTCCCCATCTTTGCTTGTCGTCCCGAATTAGTGGTAGGAGTATCCTTTGTAGTGCTGCCAAATGTTACTGCAGTTTTAATTGCATTTAATGAATTATTGTTAGTATTAGATGGTGTTGATGCAACAGTGTAGTCTGTAGTTGAAGCAGTGGTCATAGATTGCTGTTCCTCGTCCATGATTACTATTGTTGTTCTCTTATATTTCTCCGGACCTATTGCAATACAGAACTAGCAACAACAACTATACTTGGATATATTTAAATATATGAGGAGAGCAGTAAACGAGGCAGGTTATATATAAGGGTCTTGCATATAACAATTGCATGCATAAGTGTTTTGTCTCAAAGAAGTGTGTATGACAGAGAGGCCAGCGGGGCGAGAAATGCTACTACGACATAAGAGTAACAGAGTCTTTGTATAGAACAGCCCCATAGCGACACACACAGAAAGAATTAGATAGCAATCGATATAGTATCTTTAGTTGTTGTCGGTGTACTATGAGTAGAGGGCAGTCTAATAACGCATAGTATCGAATTGATTATTCATTATATACTTCACTTGTACTCGGAGCTCGGTGGAGATAAGATAGCTGATATAACCTTAGAATAAGAGCAAAGAGGATTCTAATTCGATAAGATACCCAACTTTGACAACCTTTAATATAATATAGATGATATTCTGTTCTCTGACTTCATCTTTTTCTTGGCAAAGTTTAACCTAAGACACAAGGTCTTAGTAATCGACATATCATATGCCATCTGTATGCCGTCTGAGTTCAGAATCTGAGTTCAGAACATTAGTTCCGACAGTCAAGTGAGCGGCAGTGGTTGATACATTTGATATGATTTGTCAACTCCATTGCTTTGTCAGAACATAGTTCCGACAATCAAGTCAATGAGTTGTGATTCCTATATTCAGTCTATGTCCGATGACACCGTGCATAAAGTCCACGAAGGAGTGATATGCTGGAGGCAAGTAGGAATTGTCATCTTGGCACTGAATACGCCATTGTGCTATTACGGCTTTGCTTCTTCTTGTGGGTCCTAGGTCCGAAGATTTTACTCAACTTTCCATCAAAGGTTAAACCCCGGCGATAGCATGCGGATCGTGCAGTTTCGGTTTCCTCTACAAGTACTCCCTACGGCGACAGAGGTTTCAGTTTCCCCGAAGGTACTTCCTACTCCTTAAGGCTAAGATCATGCGTCGCAGGATTTTGTTTGTCTTCACTGACAGGAGTTATTTGTCTAAGGTCTTACGGCACTCTGATCCCTTCCATGACCTTGGATTTTTTGGGTGGTCTTTACTGACCGAGATAAAGTAGGGTGTCGATATTGTTGTTAATGTTCGTCCTTCGCAGGATATATTAGATTTTAAGGCCTGGGGAGACCATTGGAGTCAGACCATTTGACTATTTTGGTATGGGGGTTACGGTTAGGTCAGTTGGTACCCGCCCGATACAATATTGTAACGGGCCCGA
>Ga0075439_15891_pt1 | contig 12488 bp, 9 predicted proteins | sample MintriSingleCell_FD_74264 | JGI IMG/M metagenome (GOLD analysis project Ga0075439, IMG submission 74264) | Marine eukaryotic communities from Monterey Bay, USA to study complex ecological interactions - Minidiscus trioculatus JGI Plate_4_G5... | ecosystem: Environmental > Aquatic > Marine >... | reverse complement strand
TGTTGCCAACTAAAGGCGTGGGGGCACTCCTATTACTACTGCACATATCTTCATTATTAAACATCCACCCAGCTCTGCCAATAAACCATCGTCCATAGACAGGGTTATAATAAGACATAAGTTCCAAGTCCTTATCTTTGCCCTGCAATCTCATACTGGCAATAGCTTCTTCAGCATCTGCATGGGTTAGATACTTACGTTTCTGACCATCTCTTTTACTACTGCCATGGCAGTTATATTGTTTAGCTAGTATCTCTTGTTCTTTAAGTAATCTTTGTTGTTCGATACGAGTTGCTTCTTCTTGTTGTTTTCTTCTTTGGTTCTCTTGCCATACTTTTAGAGCATTATCCTCCATCTCCCTTTGTTGAGTTAGAATTAAGGCTTCCTCTTCTCGACGTACAATCTCTTCCTTACACTTGTTTTGATATTGTATGCTCCTTAGTATTAGTTGGTATGCTGTTTGGATCAAACCCGATAGAATAATAAACCGAACTATTGTTATTGATGAGGTAGACTTAGACTCTAGTTCTGAAAGAAGGAAGAATGAGCTGATGACGTCGGTGCATCTTATGCCACAAGCAGTTACAACCTTTGACGGGACATCCATGGACTGAATTAAGATTACCAAGGAGACCCACGTTAATAATGAAAGTACACTTGTTGGGGGTTGTTCTCTTCTCATCTGTATGAGCCATGCCAAACACATAACGGATAATATTTTATAAATTGTGCCTTTATTGGTACAGAGGGTATCCTGTATACCCTCGATGAGTGTGGATGCTTCTGGTACATACACTTCATCCGTATCGTTTACAGGCGACTGTTCTGTATCTGTGCTACTTGTTGCAACGATTGAGGCAATAGATGGCTGATCATCAGAACTGTTCTCATGTTTAGTTGCAACGGCGGTTGGTGATGAATTATATGGTAGTGGAGGTATGAATGCTTTGGCCGCACAAGCGTACGACACACCCTTAAGTACGGGTGACGGGGTATATATAACAGATGGTGACGTAGATGATATAGGTGTAGTAGGTTGCCACATTGCCCTATCGTTATTTGCTCCGATTGATGTGATATTCTTCATTGGGGACTTTTTGCAACTTTCTATCGGACTACCATCTCCGCCGCCAACCCGACGATGCGCTGGATCTTGAGGTTGCAATGTCATAATGTCTATACACCCCGCTTCAATACTTGGCTCTATGCATTATCCCCAACTCTATACAATAACAACACAACCTTCCTAACTTTTTGATGTGGAATTATTTGCATGAGAAAACTATGAGAGTGTGGTATCCTTGTCATACCTACCTAAAGGAAGATAGGGCCCGGGGTGAATCTAACTATGTGCTAATTATCAAGTATCAACTTCTATCCATACATAGATCTCGGCTGGCTCATGTTTGGAGAGTTCAATGTCAATGCTTCATGTCTTTGGTATCATGATGAGGGATTTAATGAAGAGTGTGGCAAGTTACTTTATCTGTGTTATGGACCTAATTATCTACCAAGTATCAACTTCTCCAACTCCCTTGCCCTACCAAATGCCATACTTGCCACCGCAGCCACCTGGTTCGCTGATAATCGACTTTCACTACCCTTTTTATGAAATTCAACAATCTCTTCATTAACATTCGTTACCACTGTAACTGTATTGCCCATTGATACATCCTCTTCTAAGTGAGTTGGATCTACCAATAGTATACTCTTTTTCGTCCTTTTGTTGTCTTCTCCTTTTGTATCATTGTTTGGCAGGATGGCAATTGTAAGAGGTACCGGCAGAGGACCTAATGTTAATGATTTACCCATCCTCCTTTGAACCTTTTTCTTACTACTACTCAAACTAGTAGTAGTATCACATGTACTACTACTCTCATTCGTAACAATCCGTACAACACCCCTATCAATCTCAACCATTGGCAATCTCAAATCAGCCAAAGCCGCACAAGCACAAAGTAACGCAGCATCGGCAATATTACCCTCATGATTTAATACATGTAGCGATATACGTACCCTCCATGCTGATATACCATGTTCAATACCTAATTCATTTGGATTGATAAAGCGTGATGAACGGATAGTCCGGCGTATCCATGATTCTATCTCTTTTGTATCAGTCGGTGATGGAGTTGAGTTCGTTCCACTGTTATCTTGTTGATTTGTGGTTATAATATTTGCCAAGTTTGCAGGTAACTGAGTAGTATTACTACCATCATTTAATGTACCATAATTACCACTGGTTATATCACCATTCTCTCGTCCCATTATATCAAATCGAGGACCACTTAATGGACTTGCTGTTAATGTTATATCAATATCACCATCGTTTGGTGTTGAGGGGTTTGGATGGCCTACTAGTAATGTACATGCGGCGATGACTCGAGTTGCGGCACTGTTCTTGTTATTACTATCACTGTTGCTGCTGTTTATATCACTACCCCCGCCACCTCCGCCGAGGGTAACCATTGCAGAACCATAGGAATTACGTGTTAATATTGATTGCAATATAGTTATTGGACGTGAGGCGCTGAATTCACGACCATCATACCTGCAATTTTGTGATGTAAACTCTTGTAGATAATTCTTTCATTGTATGATATGATATCAGGTATAGAATGGGATATATGCAATGAGCAAACAATTATGTTGTAGGTATGTGAAACATCAATACATTCCAAGAGTTGAAACAAAATTAAGTAAACTTACTGTCGGCTCAAGCGAGCGATAAGCATCTATTATCAATTCTTGACCAGTCGATGAATTGCCAGTATTAACGTTGTATTCACCTATATTATGCCCGTCGGCCACTGCCGCTTTTCCACCTACCTCCGCCATCTTGTTTAATGGAGCGGTAAAGAGGATGTGAATAAGTCGCCAAACGTCTTTAGAGGACACTGCACGCAATTTCCACGCAAGTGGTTAATCCCGAAGTCCCAGGGGAGAACGCATAATATTGGTTTAGTTTACTTAAGTTACCATAGCGGAGATTAATAATCTGTTGAAAGGGTTAATACTGTTAGTGGTAGTGGCCTCGAGTGTATGAAGTACATATCAATAAGTACTTGAACCTGTAAGGAGAGATAAACAAATTTAATTGAGCACATTAGATTGCAAAGACAGTGCATCAAAATCAAGTGGGAGCTTGAGCCGCTTGTATTTAGAATTGGTAGTTTGTGTTAGCTGCGGTGTATGAATTAGTATTATTTGTCATTGATTGTTTAAAACGATCAAGTTATCACATCATAAAGTAAACCTATCAAAGATAAGAGTTATAAGATACTATTGTATGAGTGCATCCGAAAATAATAATTGCAAAGACGGTGCATCAAAATTAGATTATGATGGTGTATGTGAAATGAATGATATGTTACAGAATGTGAGCACTGCCGGTGATGAATATAATGTATCAATATGTGCCAATTGTGGTAAAGAAGGCAGTAGTAACGAGATTAGCAACATGTGCAATAAATGTCAGTCGGTTAAATACTGCAACGCTGCCTGCAAAAAGAAGCATCGACACAAACATGAAAAGGAGTGTAAAAGACGTGTGGCTGAGTTACATGATCAAGAACTATTCAAACAGCCACCATCACAATATGGAGATTGTCCAATTTGTTTCCTTATCTTGCCATACATAGATTCAGGAAGAAAATATATGGCTTGTTGTGGAAAAGAGATATGCACTGGATGCTGCTTCGCACCAGTTTATGATAACCAAGGCAAGAAAGTTAAAAGTAAAAAGTGTCCATTCTGCAGAACTCTATATCCAACTTCATATGAGGAAGGAATTGAAAGAATGACAAAGCGAGTAGAGCTTAACGATCCCATCGCAATCCACAATATTGGAACCTGTCATATATTAGGGTCGAATGGATTTCCACAAGATTATACGAAGGCATTAAAACTTTACCATCGGGCAGCAGAACTCGGAAACGCTGAAGCATATAACAGTATCGGTTATGCTTATGATTATGGTGAAGGCGTGGATCAAGACGAGAAAAAGGCAACTCATTTCTATGAGCTAGCTGCTATGCGGGGAAACGTCGAAGGAAGACACAATCTAGGTAACGAAGAGAAGAATGAAGGTATTGTGGAGAGAGCTCTCAAACACTACATAGAAGTGGGGATGATAAATCATTACAGAAAATTCAAAACTTATACTCAGATGGCCGTGCAACTAAAGAAGATTACACGAAAGCTTTGCAAACTTATCAAACATACTTGGATGAAATTAAGAGCGTACAGAGGGATGAAGCTGCTGCGTTTAGTGAGCATTATCGTTACTATTAGTTCCAATGCAAAAGAGGATCATTATCATTATTAGTTGGTTGGGAACACAATAGAAACAATGGCTGATACTAACTGGCCAAGGTACCATGTTAAAACTGTACAATAAAACTAGTACTGATTGATTATCACACATTCTATTCCTATTCATTATCATAGACTAAACTAGACTTAATGCTGCCTCCTGAATAGCCCCATTATTGTGAGGTGTTTAATATTTGGGAATAAGTCGCCAAACGTTTTCTAGTGTGAGTTGAATAAATAGGATTTGCTCGTAGTGGTAGGGTTTCAACTCCTGGATTTATACATTTGGTATTTAGAATAGAAATATGAGTAGTAGCTCTCTAGATAATAATGATAAGCGCTGTGATGATGGCGGTAGTAATAGTGGGGAAGTTATAATGAGCAAAAAAGAGTGCACATCATGTGAACAGAATAATATTGATGCTATTACCAAGGGTATTGATAGTGTTTCTATACTGGATAATAAGTCTACATGCGCTAATTGTGGCAAGAAGGGTGGTAATCTCAAATCATGTACTGCATGTAAGATGGTGAAGTATTGCAATAGAGAATGTCAAATTGCTCATCGTCGGCAACACAAAAAGGAATGTAAGAAACGTGTTGCAAAGTTACATGATGAAAAGCTGTTTAAACAGCCTCCGCCGAATGATGATTGTCCAATTTGTTTCCTCCGTCTACCTACACATACTTCAGGAAAGCGATTTATGACATGTTGTGGAAAAGCTATATGCAGCGGGTGTATGCATGCACCTGTCTATGATGATCAAGGGAATGTAGTTACCAAGAATATCTGTCCATTTTGTAGAGTTCCCGTTCCTAATTTGGAGAAGGACATAGTTGAGGGGATAAAAAAGCGAGTGGAGTTTGGTGATCCCCAAGCAATATACAATCTAGGTTGTCATTATAGGGATGGGATTAGAGGATATCCACAAGATTATGATAAGGCATTTGAATTATATCATCGGGCTGGCAAACTTGGGAATGCAAGAGGTTATAGTAGTATTGGTTGTGCTTATCATTTTGGTGAAGGTGCGGAAGCTGACAAGAAGAAGGCAATGCATTATTGGGAGTTGGCAGCTGTTGGAGGAGATGTCCAAGCAAGGCACAATCTAGGCAGTATTGAGGCAGGATCAGGCAATTACAACAGAGCTTTGAAACACTACATGATTTCAATAGGGAGTGGAAAGGGTGAATCCTTGGATACTATTAAAGAAATGTACTCAGTTGGACAAGCAACAAAAGATGACTACACAAAAGCTCTACAATCATATCAAACATACTTGGGTGAAATTAAAAGTGATCAGAGGGATAAAGCAGCGGCTTTTAGTGAAAGGTATCGTTACTATTAGACGGATGGGTAAGAAAAGTAGTCGGCTAATAAATTCGTTTAATTCTTATCATAGACTAGTCTAGAACTTAATGCTGCTGCCTCCTGAATAGCCCCAGCTTGGCCCATTTATCCTTTATATCTTGCCTGCCTTTACTTGATTATTCATGGCTTTCGTGATGACGTCTCTCTTCTCTTTCCCTATGTTCGGCTTGGTACGAGCAGATATTAGCATAGGAGCAGGCATTTGGCAACGGCCAGAACCCAGGGTAGCTTGAAACGTATTGAGAATACATAATCTGTATCTCGTGATGTATAATTGAAAGAAGGAAATCGTTGCACAGTGTTCAGGAGCAGAATCTGGTCTGTAGATACATCTCGCTTTGTTTAACGACCGCTCTTTATGGTGCTTATTGTGGCGGTGATCGTTAGTAGTCGGCTCATTACCATCTTGCCATCCAAGAACAAGAAACAGAAATAGCTCAGTCAGATATGAATATAAGTAGATATGAGAATAAGTATACAAGATATCGGAACTTACCAATGCTCGGATTGTCCTCTATGTGGAAAGTAGGCTTAGCCATTCAAATGATTCATAACCGCCGAATCCCTCAACTTTGTTCATTCTTCTTTCATGTACACGTATCCATCGCTACCAACTGCATAAGTCTTTCCTTTGTAAATGGCTTCTCCATCCAGTTCTCGATCGCAATTTCGAAAGACTGATTCTCTTATTCTGTAACACTTGTAGTATACAAGCCCTTTGTCCTTTCTTCCACAATCGTTAATGATCTTTGCTAAGCCTAATGTGCAATGCTTGCATCCAGTGTCCAAGTTCGCTTGCAAGCCAATATCAAGAGCTATTTGTTTTGCTCTTTCTATTTCATGATTTTCTTCATTCTGTTTATGTTGTTGCTTCTTCCCTTTATACCCTGGTGTTTTATGCTTTGGTTTCTTCATGATGATACAGTTTATCATCATAGAGGAGGTTGTTGTAGTCGTGGTCGTCTCTCCTTTAATATTACTGCAAGAAGGATACCGGTGTCACGAAAAGTTGTATGCAGTTTTGTAATCTTGACTTGAACTTGCTGAGAGTTCTTGATGGGCTGCTGCTCTTTTGGTCAATTAGTTAGCAGCTACTGATCTATCCATATCTTATTGTTATAGTCAACAATGAAGTTCTTATCCCTCCCAAAGATTGGTCAGCAAATTGCCGTACAGAAGGATACCATCGAGGATCCTGCTTTCATTAATGCACAGAAGGTAAGCTTTGATTAGTGAAGTAGTGTTTTTGGTTTGTCTGATAGATGTTCTCTGTCCTCACAAGATATCTTTCTCTTTCTATTTAGGTAATCCGTGTAGTAGATGCAGTTGAAGATTGGGATAGTATCAAGGACCTTGTAGTTGATGATGCTCCATTTTCTTGTCAAGCGGATGCAATTGCTGAAGTTAAGACCGTCAAAGACTGGTATGATTGGATGGTCAACTTTAAGACAAACATTGCACCTGATGCCTCGTTTACCGTCAAGAGCACTGCTTGGGATGCCGAACGAAAGATTGCTTGCCATGCAGCCTGTTTCCAGTGAGTTGTTTATAACTTGAAATGTGTGCATATCATGTGTCTCTTTTTTCCTTAACCATAATACTGTCCCAAGTGCCACGCATACTGGTAGTGGCGGACCTTGTGAAGCTACGAATAAGCATGCTGATACCGACTACTTCTATCAAGTTCAAATGAACGATGAGGGCAAGGTGGTTAGCATGCTCAAGATTTGGAACGACGGCCATTGCTTGAAGCAGTTAGGATGGGCATGAGATATTCCGTACTAGTATTGTAGTGCCATATCTGTAGATGAATAACGAGTATAATTATGTGAATTATAGGTTAAACATTCTTCATTATACTCTATCACAACATTAACATCACACTTGACAGCAATTAACATACCTCAAAAACGGCTAATATCTCTTCCGAATAACAATGCCTTGAACCAATACATAGGAATGAGGATCATGTTTTGAATAGACAGTTGTTTAGTTAGATATGTTGACGTCCATACAAGGTAACTTGCAGCACCGCTCATTGTAGTCTTCGGTGAAGGCAGATTCGTCTGCTTAAGGTCAGTAACACCACCTCCGAAACCCATTGATGCCATTGCTCCTCGGTTCATATAGTGAAACTTGGGTGAACTTTCACATAGTATCTTATTCATAAAGCTCAAGATATTCCAAGGCATAAGGTAGGGCGTGACGTTTCCAGGCAATGGTAGATCAACATTATCATTCGTTTTGTCCGTTACCTCAAACTTTGAGTAATACTTGTTGAAGCAATCAGCCATGTACAATGCTTGCTGTTCAGCTACAGTGGCATTTGGAGGTAAGTTATCCGGACTACCGGCACAGTCTCCAAGGGCAAATACACGACCCCGTGTATCTGGTACTCGTAGGTAGTCATCCACGGTGATTCTACCCCTATCAAGGTTGAGACTTGAGTTTGTTATCAAATTGATTGGCATATTACCCGCTGACCAAATCATGGCACCAAAGTTCACCTCTGTTCCATCATTAAACTTTGCAACAGTAATCTGTTCACCCTCAATATACCTCTCATCAATACCGCCCATGGCTGTATTAAGTTTGACATCTATATTCTTCTGCTCTAATCTCTTCAAATAGTAATCAGAAAGTGACTTATCAAAGGAACCTAGAATACCTGGTCCTGCCTCAACTAATGTCAATTTGATATGACTAACCAGATCCGGGTACCACTTAACTACATCTGAATTGACAAAATCATGTAGCTCGGACATGAATTCACAACTTGTTGGTCCACCTTATCCAGAATAGAAGGACGAGGTGTTAGGACGTTTATTTGTGAAAAATGAAACACGTATCACATACTTATTACATACCTCCCACAACAATGAATGATAACAGACGATCACGTTGTACCGCAGGAATTGTTGGATTACTTGCCCGTTCAAAGCATTCCAAGATACGATTACGTATTTGTCTTGCATGATAGAGATGCTTTAGGAAGAATACCACTACTCCCTCTAATCTTTCAACATTTGGTGTATTAAAGGTATTACTCTTCATCCCCCCAGCAACACATAGATAATCATAAGATACATTAAACAATGTCTTTTTATACAAATCTTCACAAAGTACCAACTTCTTATTATCCATAATCCTAAGTGCCTTGGCTTGGTAATATTCACCCAATCCTGTTATTCTTCGTACTGGTTCCTGTATAGCTCTAAATTCTAATGTACCGACGGCTGTTGAGGGTAATAATGGTGTGAACAGGAAATGATTTGCTGGTGATATGACACGTACATCGTATATTGATTTGTCTAATCGACGTGCTAATGTAAAACCTGCCCATCCACTGTGGCATTTGCAATTTTGTATTGTAAGAGATGTTATGTTGGAATATTGAGCACATCATATGCACTTTTCAAATATAGAAGTACGTACCTGCCTAGAATTACCACTCTTGGTTTTCTATTCGATACTCTTGCTGCTGTATCATTATCGGTAGAGGTTGGGGCTGGTGATATTGTACTAAATAGCATGCATCGGATAGAATTTTGATGGATGGGTAATTGCAATTTATTTAGTAGTTGGCAGCTGCTTCGTCTTGAACTCCCCCTGCCGGATCTGATATGCGGCATAAGCAGCCGTCGGCAATATACTGTCACTGCCGCTGATCCGATAGGCATAATGATCCGTTTTATTTTAGCCTACTAGAGACTACAAACACAACAACTTTATTTATTCTAATTTCTATGAGAGTATTTTTCATTACTAATACGAAAACTCTGTGTTGGATGAAACCTAAGAAGAGATGCCTCCTTGGTGGCCTTCTTCTCTAGTTTATACCATACGGCGTAGAGATTGCTCAACTAACTCGCCGAGGCCTAAAACTGGTATTAAATCCTTCTTATATACACCCAGTAGTGGTAGTTAGGCCAGGGCCGTAGAGGCAGTGGCTGTGAAAAAGGAGACACATCTTGTGCACAATTTTATTTAAAAAAGTTAATAGTTAGATTCTAACACAGATGCCATACCTGGAGAATCATCTTCTTTCGTCTGTACATTGACTTCACTCACACACTCTACTTCTTCTTGGTCACTTTTGCCAAGTATCGCTGTCCATTTACCATGAATGCCAAGAACATGGCTGACTCCAGTATCGTCTTGGGGATAAACGAACTACTATCTATATTTTTATCCCTCGAACCTCCACCAGTAGCGGCCTTTCGTGTATGCTGCATGAAATTTGCAGCAATACAAACAATGGTAACACCAAGGTACTGCAATACATGTACTTCATTCACACGACCTTGTGAGGCAGCAACCATGGTTGACACCATAGATGTGGATGTATTTAGGAAGGTACGCTCAGAGCTTGACGTGTTGGATGAAGTAGTGTCATCTTTCTTGACCATGGCGCTAGCTATAGTACCAGCAGTAATGCCGGCAACTTCCTTATCATCCTCTTGAGGCACTACCGCCTTGGCTTTACTGTCAGAGTCCTCGTGACTCTTCTTCTTTTCAATCACATCTCCATTAGTCTTACTAACTGCAGCGGCAAGCTTCTCTTTAAGCTTCTCTCTTGATACAGTAACTGGTTTCTTACTGGTGGAAGACGTCCCAGCGTCGTCCCAAAGATTTGACATCTTCTTCCGACTTTGAAAGGCTTCATCTGCTTGACGTGCCATTGCCTCAATCTGAAGCATCATATCATCCTCTTCGTAGTTGCTAAACTTGCTAGGCTTTGACTTACGCTCTCTCTTCTTCTTGGTGGTGATTTCCAATACAGGCTTAACAGGACTACTAGAATTGATTTGCCTTGCCAAGGAACGAATTGAGCGTGCATCACTCATGTTTAACATGGATCTGGCGGAGACGAATGTGTCATCATTTGATCCCTTGGTCATGTTATCATCATCCTCCAGATTAAAGTCGGCATTGTACGAATCCACTGCGACAATATCAACATCATGACCAGCAAAGATATCCTCAATATTCGATGCTAGTTCATATGCTACCATCTTGGGGGTCATCTTGTAGCAACTAAAGTTGGCAGATGAGCCAACTTCTTCAAGGATACTTGCGGCAATGGTTGCTTCATCTTCCATATCATCTTCCTTGACCAACGGTGCCTTTTCAGGAGTAGATGGGAGCTTCTTTCCACTAGTCATCGACTGGTCATCAGCCTCGATCTCATCATCAACATCATGTAGCTTCTTAGACAAGTCTTCGAGCTTTTGAGTAATTGATGGGTACTTTGAGGACGACTTATTGCTGCTGCTACGTGATTTGCCTGCTGCTATTTCGCGTGGCAGACTTGAGCCGCCGCTTTTCCTCTTGCTACGGTTGTGCCTCTTCCTCCTACTATGACTAGATCGTACGCTCCTGCTTGACCTCGTTGACTTGTCATCACCACTACTACTCCTACGGGTGCTACTCTTCTGTGATGGAGTGCCCCCATTCTTGCTGCGGCGGCAAAGCATGTCACGGAACTTGGAATTCTTCAAGATTGGCTTGGATATCTTGACCATTTGGTACCCAGAGTATCCCTCAAGTATGGCAACTAATACATCATCTTCTTGAATGAAACTACTGCTTTCGAGTTTCTTATCATCGTCGTCCCCTTTCAGTGGAGACTGTTTTTGTTTCTCAAAGACCTTGGTATCCATTTGCATAAACTCAATACGATCGGTGGGACGGACGAACCCAGTGTAACTTTTAGATAATAGACGTTCATCAGTGCACTGTTGAGGAATACTGTCCATAATATCTTGTACGGTGGAATTGAGTTTGGCATTCTTGATTTCAACTAATTCAAAGATGCGTGATGTAGGGCATAAAAGTAGGACGAAGAATTCAATGCATTCCTCTTCTTGCTTTTCGCTGTCTTTGTTGGGAGTGTCCACTACTTGCGCCGCATCCGCTTGGACTTCTGGACTTGATGGCATATCATCTCCTTGCACTGCCACGTCATCTACCACTTCCTTTTCTGCCACTGGTTCTGCTACCTCGTCCTTCTTTGTCTCCTCTTCAACTAATGACTCAGAAGAGTTATCCGATAACTTATTACCCTCACTTGATGCAGCCTCATAGAAGGAAATCGAACATATACCACCCTTACCCTCTCCAATAACTTGATGACTAACAACCGATCGTACCGATGATGAACAATCATTAAATCCACCTCCACCAATACTAGCCAACTCACTACCTTCCACAATACTTTCCATATCAGTATCACATGCAAAGCTCAAACTTGGCATACTACTTGATACACCCACACTATCATCATCATCAATGGCTGGCACTACATTTAATTGATCATGTTCTTCAATATTTTCCAACGATGTTTCAGATATAGCACCCAATCGTAATGATGCCTTGGATAATATCTTCTTCTGTCGGGCAATGGCACGTTGACGTGCTTGTTCTCCTCGGAGGGAGAATTGTACCTTCTTGGATTTGTTGGTTGACAAGGAAGAAGATGATGAGACTGCCGTAGTAGTGGTTGATGAAGACTCAATAGACTCGATGGATTGATTCACTGATGTATCAACTACTATATCCGCTCCCTTATCTTCTTCAACTTGTGGTACAATATCATCATCAGCCACTACCTCCACTCCCATTCCAACTCCTGTGGATATCAAATCCATATAACCATCAACATTATCATCACGTAAACTAATATCAGCAGCAGTATCCGAACAGGCAATACTTGAACATGCAATACTAATATTATCAAGGTCTGATTCAATCTCTCCCGCCTGGTCTTCACCCAATTCACCATGTTGCCATAGATTAGTGG
>Ga0075439_12038_pt1 | contig 12494 bp, 10 predicted proteins | sample MintriSingleCell_FD_74264 | JGI IMG/M metagenome (GOLD analysis project Ga0075439, IMG submission 74264) | Marine eukaryotic communities from Monterey Bay, USA to study complex ecological interactions - Minidiscus trioculatus JGI Plate_4_G5... | ecosystem: Environmental > Aquatic > Marine >... | reverse complement strand
TATAACTCACTATTTGGCATGGATTAATAGTCCAACCAGCTCACATAACAATCAAATAATGGTATTAGATGGGTTTTGGGTAAAGAGGGGGAGGTGGGTGACGCATAAAGCCCGATTGGTATTGTTTGGGATTGGTGGGAAATGTGAATTTAAAACACATTTTCAATGTGAGGACCTCCTGTTTGGGGATCATACAATGAATCCATTGGTTGTTCAACAGTATAATACTCCTGAAAAGAGTTTCTAATGTTGCTTTGGTATAGGGGGTTGATGACATTAAAGTATATATACTATAAGGTATGTTTTGAGTAAAAAGTGGGATGGGGGTTGAGTCAATAAGTGATGTTTGATATCGTATCTGGTGGTATAGAGTGGAAATCAACACAACTTAACAATAGAATAAACTATAGTAAAGGAAAGATGTGTTGTTTTTACCACTGGAGTGATTGTATTAATGAGTATGATTAGATTTTCATATATTTTTCTTTGTTGAGATACCAACATTCAAGATGGATAGTGGCTAATATACTTTATATAGTGGTAGTAGACCAATAAAATAGCACTCTAATGCATTAATTAACTGTTAAACTAAAGCTAGATAATGTGTTTTATTATGTATACTACTTCTATTCAGTTCTAATACACTTTGACACATGATGTGCATCAATTTTTCTTAAATAATAAAAATGTGATACGACCATTATTGATCGCCTTTTCGTCTATTTCCACTGCCATTGCTGCAACAGATCGACTACCATATTATACCACGGCTATGGGACCTATTACTGTATTGATAGATGGATGATAGACGGCCACAGGACGCACAATATGTCGAGAATGACTACATCGTCAATCGATAAAATTCATGCTTATTGTAGTGAGAGCGGCTGCCCCATACGACCGAGTTGCGCCGGTGATGACGTTCCCATCTCATCTAGTTGGTAATAGACAATGTATCTACAGCATATGGGACGATGGTATATCGCATCGGCGCCGCTATTGACAACACCCTACTACGTGATCGATTGACCATGTTGTGTGACTTTTCAAGTTATTTTTGTTAGGTATTGTAGGTAAGGATACCGTGAAGATACCGTGTACGTGACTAATACCTCTAGGGTAACTGCGAAGGTGAGGCACTTTGACCATGATAATAATGCCTACTTGGCGGCCCTAGTAGGAGGGAAGTAGTCAATATAATCAAACCAAACTCTAGGAATATCATAAGGGGACCTAGCTGAGTTGTTTGGAAGAAAGTTTGATGTTTATAAGGCAATTTAAAAATCTGAACTTTATAGGGCTGGACCCCCTATCGGCATTTTTATTTTTTAGTCTCTCCTCCGCTCTGTATCGTTCTGCTGTTTATGTTCTCTACCTTTATTCGTTGCTATATCCTTGCTTTATGTATTATGAGCCTGTCTAAACCAGAACCCCTCTCGTTAGAGAGGAGTTCTCTTTGCTTTGATCTCAAATCTCTCATCTAATCGTACTACGACATTCTCGGAGAAGATGGGCTTGCTTGGTTGTCACATCGAGTAAAAAGCTCACTAGGTTGTCTTTCAATCAATAGCCCGTACGTTGCTACATTCCTCCATCATAACATTTGCAATGGGAAGACCTACAGTAGTAGCATTAAAGAGCAATTCCGTATTCGATTGGGCTGATGGCTCAGAGAGATCTGGCGGTGATGATTTAGATCTACCAGCAGTACATAAAACTCGGTATAATCCTAACCCTAGAATTGGTGACATAACTGACTTGGTTGAGGAAAGTAGTGATGATGATATAGATAATTCAATTAAAGTTGGTAGGAATAGTAGGAATCAATATGGACCTACGAGGAAAGGTACTTCATTAGTATGCCGACAAGTTCTATTTGCAATATCAGTTGTTGCAATAATTATTGGAGCAGGTTTAATGATTGGTTATGTGATTACTAATAATGACAAACCTACAATTAATAGTTCTGCTTTATTATTGGTACCAAATAATAACGATGAACAGCAGTTGTTAGAAACTGCCGAGAGAGTAGTAATTGCATGTAGTGAAAGTAAGCTTGACAATAATTTGTCCGAGTGCCAAAAGTTGTGCAAATCTAAACTATGTTGTTTTGATGATGGTGAATATGGATGTCAAGATGATGTTAGTAAAGATTGTGCAGTATATGCTGCATGTGAGGCTTTAGTTGAGGGTTTGCCGGTTGGTGGTGCGGACGAGTACGAGGAATAGAGTCATGTCATATTATGATATTGAGAAGATCAGAAGTATGCCGGCGGGGAACATGATGCAAAGTATATGTTTGTTAGATTAGAATAGGGATTTAAAGATTGAGCAGCTTAACTTAATGCTTGTATTAGGTAGGGTGATAATAGTTGAATTGGTTGTATTGAGGAGTAAGGAGGATACCACCCGTCAACTCCCAACACAACCTTTCATGAATACCGACCAATGTTGGCCGTGTTCAGCAGCTCTAAGTTACTAGGAAACTGGCCTAAATATCATTTACATTTACTTTAATCTTCATCTAGTTAGTTCTCACTTCTTTAGCCTAGGATTCTCAAACAATCTCAGTCCTTCTCTTTCTATTAACACCCTATCTATCTTGACTTCCCTCTCTTTTTAAGCACAAGAGAGAAAAGACATACTTCAATACTTAATTCTCAATATTGGTATTGGCCATATTCTGAGCTAATGAGTATGCTTCATAATCTACAAGATACTCACTCCACCAGCAGGTATTTAAGTGGAACACACATCTCTCACCCTCATCAGAAGATACCAACACTCTCTTCTTACTACTCTTATCCTCCGTCTCCACTTCGGCCCACTTCGGCAGAGTGAATTCTAGATGGCAAATCTGTACTGCCATCCTTGTCCACATGTGACGATGTCCTCTCATTTCACATACCCCTCCACCATACATGGCGTCTCCGACGATTGGGATGCCCAATGATGCGAGCTGCCCACGAATCTGGTGTGGAGCCTTGGTGGTCAACAACTGAACATCTACCTGCATAACATATTGAATACCAAGCTCTTCAGCGGGGCATGCTTTATCAGGTCCCCATAAACGATGTGCCAATGTAAAGTCATTTGAGTCGGCATATTTGGACTTGACACATGCCGCTCGGAAGTTCATTGATTGGGATGACACAGCCGTAATCTTCATTTGGCACTTCTCCCATTTGTGATTACTGTTGGGTGGTACTTGCCGAGCAAACTTTTTAGGTGTGGGTGATCGAACATCAACATAATGTTCAATGATTGTTTGATTATCGACCAATGCTTCTATACGGTCAATGTTGTCTGGGTTACGAATACAGACTAGACAGCGGTATGTTTTGGTAACTCCCGTAGTTGTTGCATTGGATGTACAACTAGTCTTGAGTTGCTTAGTTAGATAGCCACAGAACTCTTTCTTGGTTGCTGCTAATAGCAAGCCATTCATCTCTGGTTCCAATACGAGTGGTATGGACACAAATGGATGATCATTATCGGCAGGATTGCGTTGTTTCAACGAAGAGCCGAACATATGTTGTACATCTTCAGTACAATTACTGATTGTCGAGAAGCATGGCATGCCTCCTGGTTTGTTCAAGACTGCAAATCCAATATCGTTATCCTAAAGTTGTGGATAGATTAGATGAGCTAGATATACTATGCATATCATATGCACAGCATACTCAAACATACCTCATAAACCAGTACTCCATCTTTACCATCAGGCAATCCCATCATCGGTACTACAGCCTTCTTTCCACCAATGGTAGCACTCGTACAGTTATCTAATAGCAATCCCTTGCAATACTTATTCCAATCATATTCATTAGCAACAAAGAATCTATCTGGTACATAATGAACCCTCAATGACATGTTCTTCCAATCAATACCCGTATTGCCTTCATCACTTGACTTTAATCGATGCGCATGATAGTTATTACCCTTTGCATATTCACTCTCATTCAATATCCAAACCGAACCCAATGATAACAATTCAGCAGCAGAGGGATATGCATCCACAGTCTCAACATGTACATGCTTTTCTAATATCTCTTTAGCAACATACTTCCATCCTTCATTGACCATTGTTTCAATAACTTTACCAATGGTTACCTTTGATATACTATCCGATGATGCTGAACAGTTTGGATTAACACGTGCATAGACTGTATGTGATGATGATTTCATACCAACTATTTGTACAATTATTGAGTTACCAACATCGGTGTTTATGCATCCCTTCCATAGATCAGATTTCTTCTGTGGTTTACGATGATGTTGATTGTGATGTCCATGATGATGATGTTGATTGTGATGATGTCCTGTTAGCATATGAATGAGCATATGAACATATGATATTATGAGCATATGATATGATATGATTATATGATATGAGCATATGACAACTCACCTCCACCGGCAACGGCATTGCCGTTGCTAATACCACCGATTGAGGATAATCTACCTCTGGTCATGTAGGATGATGCGCCAGAACTAAAGGATGATCCTCGTTGACGCTGTTGTACAAGAAGTTGTGTTGTCATAGTCATAGTTCTTCTCCTTTGTTGCAAATTGAAACTACTTTTCTCTTCGGTATCTTTCTCTTATGATGAGCTACACCTCCTCTGTATATTCCTAATGTTTATCCTCTTCTATTGGCGGTATGAGCAACTAAACCATTTGTTGTCAGCGTTGTTCGAGTAGTTGAGGAAGAAGGCAATCACTTTCACCTTTCACGCACTGCTTTTATTGACACTACAATAATGGTATCCTAATAGCGCGTGCCCCTCTCTCCCCTAAACAGAGTTTTCTTTACGGATGAAAACTATGCATCAATAAAAATAAAGACATTATCTATGGTCGCTTACTAAACTAAGTACGGGTATTAATATATCAAGATGTCGAATGCACAATATGCTGCAGTAATGGGAGGAACAGGAGGTGTTAATATAAGTACCGATGGTACCGTTTCCGCTGCCGCTACAAACGCGGCATTAGCACACATGCCTTTACCAATTGCAACAAAAGTTAATACCAACACTACCTCAACTCAACAAAGTACCTCAACAACAACTCAACCGGCCGCAAAGAGCGGCAAGATTGCAGCCATGGAACGTGCAAAGGCATGCGCTAAAGCTGCAAAGTATACCTCTATAGATGATGAACGACGTATGAAATTCTTAGCTTTACTTTGTGGTCGGGGTGCCTTTAAAGGTGTATCATCAACTAATCAAGGTGCTAATATATTATTATCAAGAGAACGGAGTGGTAGTATTGGTGGTATGGGTGGGATGAGTCCACATGTTAATGATGGTAAGAATACCACCAATAGTCATTCGATTGGTAAAAAGCAAGGCTCGTCAATAGTAGACACATCTCATACAACACAAACTACAACAACAACAAATACACAAAATTATCAACCAACAATACCATCAGCATTATCACGACGTATCCTACACAAGTCTGGAGTGGGCTATCTCGATAATTCACTACCATTAATACTCTCGGCAATGTCAGATCGATTCTTAGCAACTATACTAGTACAAGCTAAGGCATGTCGTGATAGACGTCTCGAAGGATATAAGGCAACAATCAAAGAACGTAAAAGAAGAAATAAACATCGTAAATTGGTATTAAAAGAACGATTAAGTCGAGATAAAAAATATAAAGAAGAATTAGGTAAAAAGAGAAGTATGATGGAAAGTGCTGTTATGGATGCTAAGGAATTATTGGAGAAGGATAATAATAAAAAGGGTAATAGCAGCAGCAGTGGAGGTGAGGATAAGACTCTGTTTGGACTATCGGAAGAAGAAAGACAGGCAGTTAAGGAATATAAGAAACAGGCGGCTGATGTTGATGCCGAGGAGGAATATTATAATAAGTATTATGGCAAGGGTGAGGATGGTAATTTGGATCTAGATAATATTAGTTCAGATGAAGAGGACGATGAGGATGATGAATTGGTGGTTGATACTGATCTTAAATTACGGGATCTAGTCCGTCCACTTGGGGCATGGGGATTTGATTTAACGGGTAAGTTAGGATTTACGGATGAACAAGTCGATGATAGTGACGGGGATGAGTATGAACTCGTTGATAACACCAACGAGGATGGCGGAGGGTCAGACGACGACGAAGATGAAGATCAAGATGATAATGTATCCTACTCAGACTCATCTGATATGGGTACAACTGATGATGACGAAGGTACTGGTCCTAAAAGTCCAAAGAAGAAGAAACCACCCTCTCCTAAAAAGAAGTCCAAGGCAAAGAAAGCGTCATCTTCGGGAGGTGGTACTAAGAAGAGTGGCACCACGACCAAGAAGACTGTCAAGAGAAAGAGAGATGAATCAAAGGATGATGCTAGTAGTAAGTCATCAGGTGATGGCAAGCCCAAGGCTAAGAAGGCGGCAACTGCTGCTTCGAAGAAGGCGGAAGCAGAGAAATAAGAAATTAACTTAGCATTGATAGGTTCACACCTCGTTGATTTAATAAATACCATGTTACCCTCACGCTAATAATAACGATGCTGCTCGTGGGCTGTAGTAGCCTCATCCCGCTGGCTACTTTTAATCTCTCCCAGGTACTTTTGATAGGATTGTAATGCTTTTGTGTAATCATCTTTTGTTGCATGTCTATCTGAGTACATTGATTTGACCAACTTCAAAGATTTAACATGTCCACATCCCACTGCAATCATAAAATGCTTTAATGCCCTTTCCCAATTGCCTGCATTCCCCTCATCAAGAGCAAGATTGTACCTTGCTGCTGCATCTCCTCTCATAGCTGCTAGTTCGTAATAATGATTCGCCTTCTTCTTATCAACCTCCACGCCTTGACCATTATTATAAGCTGAACAAATACCGAGATATGCCCCAGAATAACCAAGTTCTGCTGCCCGATGATATAGCTCTAATGCTTTTGTATAATCTTGTGGATATCCGCATGTTCCATCTCGATAGAAAACTGCTAGATTGTAGATTGCAATAGCATCCCTAACCTCTACCCGTTTCTTTAACCTTTTTACTGCTTCCTCAACTGAAGTTGGGTCCGGAGTTCTGCAAAATGGGCACTTTTTATTATCAACTTGATTACCTTGGTGGTCATAAACAGGTGCATATTCACATCCACTACAAATCTCTTTACCGCAACATGTCATATATCTATGCCCTGTTACAAGTGATGGTATTCGAATGAAACAAATTGGACAATCTCCATATTGCGGCGGTGGCTGTTTGAATAGTTTTTCATCATGCAATTCAGCAGCAGTCTGATTTCTTCATCGTGTAGCTCGGCAGCAAGTCTAACATATTCCTCACAATCTCTCTTATGCTTCTTTTTGTGTACCTTTTTACATACAGCGTTGCAATACTTCACCACATTACATTTGTTACATGTGTTCTTATCACCCTCCTTGCCACAATTTGCACATACTGATACATTGTCATCTTCTTTATTATTGGCCGTGTTCATGTTGTTGTGTAATAATCAACATCGGTAATAAGAGTTCACCTCAAAAATACAACCAACTGATTTTCTTGAACTATTGAGGTATCTTGTTTAATCATGCATGTTTCATATCTGCTAAAGAGAATACTCGTATGACCCGAAATTCAACCCTATCCCCATTCAACCTCATTGTCATTGATTGTAGCATCATCAAATCCAAGTTGGAAGAACTGTTCTTCAAATAGTTGACGAGCATACATGTATAATTCCATATCATATCGATTCTTACTCTCCAACAAGTTGTATACTACTGATCCTTCGTCTAAACTGGGATGTTTATTCTTATTCATCCAATTCCAATGTAATAACTTATCTGAACACTCTTCATCCTTGACGTTTTTACTCCATCGAGCTGCATGTTTAGCATGGGCAGTCTTCTCATCTTCCTCGAATAGTAGTAACGAGTCTCGTGATACATCGACTCTCCATCCAAAGAACTTGTCAAATCGTTTCATTGATTCACCCTTTTCTTCCAATAGACCGACGATGCACTTTCGTCGTAATATCTCTTTGGCAACGTCCAAATCACTGGGTGTTAGGGGTACTGGTATATGGAATGCATCTGTTGGCGACTGATCTATCTTGCCCACGAGTGTTCGTACCATATAGTCAGTTACATATGATGGACTGTTGATCCATTCTTGTAATGAGAATGCTTCTAAAGTCTATGGTGTATCAAGGAAGAGCAAGACGGTAGAGTTAGTTCAAGTGCTTGTTACAGCAAATCATACTGTTGTATATCTCATTAGGTATCTTTCTTACCGGATCATAATGTATAGAATCTTTCACATTCTGTTTGTGATAGAAAAGACTAACCGCTCTATCAATAGGATGTCTAAACATTGCAAATAGTACACCATTATACTCCTTCTTCCCTTGATCAACTTGCTGCTGCTGTTCATTATTATCACTACCAAACAACAGACCGCCCAATCTCACATCCGGCACAACTACAACATCTGCCAATTCCTTCTCAATCAAATCTCCTTTTACTGCACGTTGCACACCCTCATAACTATCTAAATCAACATTTACAAACTGTTGTCCGTGTGTCCGTACAACATATAATGTTGGGTCTCGGAATCGAGATGCAAATGCTGCATCATCTACTTCACGAGTATGTACAGGAGGTGATGAGAATGATGATGTTGCCTGAACCAAGTTATGACATGTTGATAGAAGTGTTGATAGAGTTGTACCTCCCGTTCTTGGTACTGAATGTTATGTGATCCATAGAGATGAATGTAGTATCATGGTTAGATCATTGAGTAACTAGAACAGTCCGTCTATCACATGCACTTTTCACATACAATACACAACACAAACTGATATACTCACTATGCCAAAAGAATGGTACATGATGAACCTTCAATAGATTTGCCTTCTGTTGCTTTTCCATCTCGGGATTCTTTTGTATAGCCTTCTCCCATGCTTTGTCAACAACATTATCTAACTCGTCAGCAGAGTCTTCTTTTGATTGAGATTCTTCTCCATCTTTTGTTTCAGCATCAGCTGCTTTGTCTTCTGCATCGTCTTCTTCTTTGACATCTTGAGCATCCTGTGTATCATCTTTGTCATCATCTTTTGCCTTATCTTCTTTCTTATCTTCTTCGTCCAATCGTCTATGCCGTATCCGTCCATTCTTCTCACTCTGTTGTTGCTGTTGCTGTTGCATCTGTTGCTCACGATGCATTCTAATCAATATAACTGCATTAACAAACTCGCCCAATTCAACAAAGTTACTATACTCTACTGGTATTGGTACCTGCGATGACGCTTGATATCCTGTTATATATGTTTGTATTGAATTTGATCCTCTATAAGAAGATTGATAATCAACAAACGAGGAAGAAGAAGGATATGTCTCATTCTCTAACCCAACGTTCATAAAAACAAATACCAATCCAACCAATATAACCAAACCAATCTTTTTAATATCAATTCTACTTCGAATGAAATGATCTATCCTATAATATATATGACGTATTCGTGAATAGCATGGTAGTATAAATTGTTTTATATATCGTACTAGTATGAACGTTTTGGCTCGTATGAAGGTTGATGATTCATCATCTGGATGATCATTTTGTTTGAATTCAAATGTAGTTTCTTCTCTCCTTCTATTGTTATTGGTAGATGGTGTAGGGCTTATACCATTGATGTCTATATCATCATCAATATTATTGCTATTATTCAAACTGGATAATTTACCAGAAGAATACTTACGTTTCATTAATGGACGAAAGTTGGGTGGATCTATATTCCGTGCAGAACGGATTTGACGTTCTTTTTGTTTTTCATGTTGTTTAGATGTTTGTAGATCGTTTAGTACTGTATCGACGTGTTCATATCCTGATAATGACTTTGTCATTTTTTGTGCTTGGGTGTTATTATAATGTGTTTATGTGTATATTGATGATATGAGTTTTGAACAACCTGAGATATTATGACGCCGCCGCCGCCCTACGATGGTGCCCTATATAAAATGCAGTCTTGATAGGATTGTACATTTGTTTGGACGATGAGACCACATAAAAGAGCAAAATTAATAACTATGTAACACCTACCTCATACCTCAGCAACAATATTATTGCGGCAATAAATTTAATTTGGCGATACAACAAAAAATGGTCACTGGGGTGATAGCCTAGCATGCAACTAATTACTGCAGGTTATATTGTATCAAAGTTTTATTAAGGCGTATAGAATTGGGAGTAGCTTGTAGAGTTTCTAAATACATAAAAATGAGCACATCCGGTAGTTGCAAAGGCAGTGTATCGGAATCAAAATCAAGTGATGATGATGTATGTGATGTGAACAATTTGTTACAGAAGTTGAGCACAGTTGATAAAGATAATGATGTATCAGTAAAAGATAATGATGTATCAGTATGCTCAAATTGCGGGAAGGAAGGTAATAATCTCAAAGCATGTACGGCATGTAAGATGGTGAAATATTGCAATAGAGAATGTCAAATTGCTCATCGTCCACAGCATAAGAAACAATGTAGAAGGCGAGCAGCTGAATTATACGACGAAGAGCTGTTCAAACAACCACCACCAGCTGAAGATTGTCCAATTTGCTTTGTGCGTTTACCAACACTTTTATCGGGACGAAGATATTATGAATGTTGTGGAAAAGAGATTTGCAGTGGATGTATTTATGCACCTGTCTATGACAACCAAGGAAATGAAGTTGATAATCAAAAGTGTGCATTTTGTAGAACCCCATCACCTACAACAAATGAGGAGGAAGTAGAAAGATACAAGGTACGAACTGAGGCTGGTGATCCAATTGCATTGTACAGTTTTGGAGGCTGGTACAGTGAGGGGGGACGTGGATTTCCACAAGATTATGGTAAAGCATTAGAATATTGGCACCGTGCAGGTGAACTTGGTTACACTGAAGCGTATTGTAATATTGGTTATACTTATTATATTGGTAGAGGAGTGGAAGTTGACAAGAAGAAGGCTGAACATTACAGTGAATTAGCGGCTATGGGAGGAAATGAATCAGCACGGCACAATCTAGGCATTAAGGAACAGCAAGCAGGCAATATTTATAGAGCACTAAAGCACTATATGATTGCAGCGGGATGTGGACATAACAGTTCTTTAAAGAAGATCCAAAGTTTATACTCAGATGAATTTGCAACGAAAGAAGACTACACAAAAGCATTACAGTTATATCAAGAGTACTTGGGTGAGATTAAGAGTTCCCAGAGGGATAAAGCTGCTGAGGCCGATGATGGCTATCGTTACTATTAGTGAACTATCAACCAAAAGAAACAAAACAACGACGAAAGAATGATTGCAATTGTTCAGTGCTTCATATTGCACACATGATATGTGCATATTTCTTCTAATACTAAATATCATATGATACATCCTACTCGCATATCTTCTCCGTACTATCGAACCTGCAATACCTCAATATCCCAAATAGTAGACGGCGACGCATATCTATCGGCGCGAGATAGACTATGCCATAGAGACGGACCGCCATGGCCCATGCCAGACGCAAGGATACCAAACGTTTATCGTTTTAGCGAACTAAAAAAGGGACGGATTTTACCCTTATCTCTCTCTCTAGAGCTTAAGTGGCAGATGTTAGAGAGGGACTAAGCACTATTATATTGTATATATATAAATATTGCGGTTGGTAGTATAGTATCAATATCTTTATTAAAGTGTATGGAAATTAGGATTAGCTAGTAGAGTTTCTGGCTGAAACCATAAAATGAGCACATAAGTTGCAAAGACTGTGTATCAAAATCAAATGATTGATTGTGTATGTGAGGTGAACAATATGATACACAACATGAGCGTGGGTGATGTATCAGTATGTGCAAATTGTGGCAAAGAGGGTACTAATGATAATATGAACACATGTAACAAATGTAAGGTTACAACGTATTGCAATGCTGTATGTAAAAAGGTGCACAAAAAGAAGCATAAGAAAGATTGTGAGGAATATGTCAGACTTGCTACTGAGAAACATGACGAAGAACTCAAGCTTGCTGCAGAATTGCATGATGAAGAACTATTCAAAGATCCACCGCCACAATATGGAGATTGTCCAATTTGTTTTCTTCGAATACCTACACTGAAATCGGGGAGAATATACATGACGTGCTGTGGGAAACTTATATGTGGTGGATGCTTTCATGCTCCTGTCTATGATCACCAAGGCAATGAAGTTGACATTGAAAAACAAAACGAGTGTCCATTTTGCAGAAACGTGGCTCCTAAATCAATTAAGAAAGTAGTGGAAACATTAAAGAAACGAGTGGAGGCCGAAGATCCTATTGCAATACACAACTTAGGAGAATCCACTATCGAGATGGGGCATACGGTTTTCCACAAGATATGAACAAGGCATTAGAACTTTGGCGTCGGGCAGGAGAGCACGGCTGTTCCAAATCATATAATACTATTGGGTATGCATATGATAATGGTCAAGGAGTAGAAGTTGACAAAATA
>Ga0075439_15187_pt1 | contig 12520 bp, 7 predicted proteins | sample MintriSingleCell_FD_74264 | JGI IMG/M metagenome (GOLD analysis project Ga0075439, IMG submission 74264) | Marine eukaryotic communities from Monterey Bay, USA to study complex ecological interactions - Minidiscus trioculatus JGI Plate_4_G5... | ecosystem: Environmental > Aquatic > Marine >... | reverse complement strand
GATCGGAGTTGGGATTGAAGATTGGAATTGCTGGTCAAAAAGTAGGGGACTTCTCTTCTTACCATCCTCTATTCATGGTGCCGTCTCTTCGGCCTTTCGTCTGTATCTGCCACCTAATGAGTCAAGGATCTGGACACAGTGTATATGGTAGGCTGCAAGGCTTTACCGAAGAGGTGAGTAGTAGAGAGAGATAATATTCTGCTGTTTGTGTTGTGTTTATCATTATTTCTGACCAATGCATATATGATATGTCTATTTCTTTCTACTTCAAAGGATATTGAGTTGCTGACTGATACGGTTAAATCTCCTAGGGAGGTATGTATATGACAGTACAGAACTTATGCTTTCCTGAAAGTTGCTCACATCATATGTTCATTTTACTTTTACTACTATCTAGGAGTTCCTTCTGCCAGCTGATCGTTCCCTAAGTCCGGGTTGTTCTTTCCACATATATACTGTAACATGTGACTTTGCTCAAGAAATGGAGGATAGTTTAAAATGCCTCACTCAACCTAAGCTTGGAACAAATGAGTCCTCGGAAGAACTGCGTCAACTAGTCATGTCCACCATAGGAGATGAAGATATGATCCGCCGCCACAAGGAAACTAATCTCCTCAGGATGGATAATAAGATGTTAACTTCCATCCATGAACGAGTGAATGAAGTTTACCTCAAGTATAATGATGGTATGAATGTTGGACTTAACTTTCAGTTAACCGATGGCAAGGGAAGGGAGTGTCAAAATGACCATGGAGCTCAGTGGAATGTTTGTTTAAAGGAGGAAACAAATCATAAGATTTGCGTCAACGATATACCATCCTTGAGATTATGGGTATCTGGCGTTGAGTTGAGTGTGAAGTCTTTCCATTATTCGGATCACACATTTGCCATCGTGTTTGAGAATCGTGTCAGACTCTTTGGTAATCTCCGAGCGGATGAGAATCATACGGGAGATGGTGAGGTTGATCTTTCGTCTCAGAGTTTTCAGACAAGTCTCTACACGGAGTTGAATAATCCTCCGTCTACCATGTATCCCAACTTGTACGTCTGGCTAGACAATTTGTGGTTCGATGATGTTACTGTGAGACCAGCTCTTGATTTACTAGATGCTTCTAGTAGTAGCACGTGTGATGATGGGGGAGAAGATGAGTGTTGTGTACTGACTGCAACTAAAGAAGATACCGATACTGCTGTGGATGATGATGATAATGATGATGACGGAGGAGGTACTGTTGTTAGTGATGAAGAATGAATGTTGTATAGAGTATGTCTAGTAGTCTTGTGGATGTTAACTATAATGACCGGTTTGTACCAATACTGTCTTGTCTTGTACAATACTGATTGTCTTGTTTGGCGTGACATAATATCTCTTGCTTGTCATAGGTGCACTGTTCTTTCTCACAAAACGAGAAAGTAACTAGCACTTCCCCTGAAAAACTGAATCAACAAAGTGCGATTCAGACTTCATGCCATCGAAACTTTGACATCACAGATTCCACGCTGATTTGTGCCATAATTTTACAACCTCCTCCACGCTTGATTTTCAGTTCATAATTTCAACATCACCCATTTGCAATCTCCACGCTTATCATCCTTACTACTAATCAACATGTCTTCCCCTCATCCTCTCATCGCCTCTGTGTTTAGCCCAGTTGATGCTGGAAAGCTAAGTGGTCGCTATGTGGAAACAACTGTCGACGCTAACGGTAAGTTGGTGAATTGTTTCGGCGGTACATTGCTTGCGTGCCCATTGCAATCAGTTGATATGTATAGATCTAACATCATAAACATACTACTCTACAGGTAAACCCCAGCCAGTCATCCGCTCCTTGCGTCTCCTTGCTCTTGAAGGTAAGATAAATTTATATTCTTTTGGTTTTTGTGCATATGATGTGAGCACTTTTTTAATATACCCTCTCACGTTATCAATACCCCCTTCCGTGCATACATAGATCCTAGCAAAGAGTTGGTAATCCGTGGATCAATCACACCTAAGAAGACGGCCCCATCTCCTTCCGTTGCTGATGTTGACGACTTGTGTAACCTATTCACATCAAAGGCAAGTGTGACGCCCAAAAAGAAGAGTTCTGTGAGGAAAGTAGCAAAGGCTGTGGAAGACACAAAATCTTCCAGTGATAAGCCTTCTAACAAGGCCGTCAAGTCAACACCAACACCCAAGCGTAATGCCAGACGTTCTCTCCGATTCAGTGTTAGTGGTAGCCGTAGGAGTCTAGGCGGTGTAGCGTAATGATACTTGGTTGGCGTGAAGTTTCTGAAGAGTGTGGTATATAATTCATATCCGTGTTGTTTGTGTAAGAGTTGGATTAATGGGTTTAAAGTAAATGCTGATTATTATTGTTACTAATTCCTAACTAATTCCTAATGTCTAAGCTTGAATCTTCTCTCTTTTATTTTGATCTTCTTGTTTGTCTGTACATGACGGTTGAACGGTGGTTGATGAGAGGTTATCTAAGTACAGCAGTATCTAAGTACAGCAGTCACAATTGATGCTCTCATCAGCCCTAAAGTCGCATTCCTCGTCCTCACAGTTACTACATAAGAAGTTGATGTCTCCAGTGAGAGAAGTATTCTGGATCCACAACTCTGTCAATGAGGTGAGGTTTGCAAGTGCATCACTTGGAACTTCACCTTCTAATTGAATGTTATCATTCAGGTGCAGTGTCTCCAAGTCTTGTAAATGTTTGATCTCATTAGGAAGGGTTCCTGTTAAGCTCAAATTTTCTAAGGAAATGGAGAATGATACCAAAAGGATGTTAGGTAATGAAGAAGATACAAAAGCATAATAAACATCCTCTCTCATCGACTTACCTAGCAACAACTTGCTGATACGATTCTCCTCATTACAAACAACTACATCGCTATCCCAACTACAGTGATCAACCAAGAATAACTCTTCCTCCGTCTCTCCACTGACTATACTTTCTGATTCGACAAACCAATACTCATATAATACAGTGTAATACAACAAACCCGCGACATACCGCTCCATGAACCAAACTATAGACACATCTAAGTTTCCTCTAAGCCAGTTTTCACGGACAAAATCTTCAGGCAAAAACTCCGGCATGTAGTTATTACCTGAGGAAATAAACTTTGGTATGTTCCACTGTTGTTGTTGTGGGTCTTGACCATCTGCCTTTGGATATAAGAGAACCCATTCTATAGCTGCATCTTGTACTTTACTTAGTGCCTCCCAATCATCTCTCTTTGATAAAGTTGGACGTATGAGGAATTCCTTCAAGTGTTCATACTGTTGATCATATGATAATACACTATTATCAACTCCGTTTAAATCCTTTTCCGAAGGAATGTCAATCTCCTCATTTGTGGGAGGGGAAATCGGAGCGGGGGTAGTAGTTTCATCTTTTGATTGTGATGTGATAATAGTCGTGGGTATGATGATGGCACACAGAATAATCAATGTGACAAGTACGATACCCTTAACATTAGATGATTCATATTCTTTACCGAATATCCTGATGGATGGGATAGGTTCAGCATGATATGTTTGAATAGGAGGAGGAGTTTCTTCGTTTTGGTTATTTGTAGTGCTTGTAGTTTCAGTAGCTACATTCTCACAATCAGCCACTGGGCTATTAGCTGTTGAGTTATGTTCACTCTCCTCACCCTCTACAGGAACAGCAACCGCATCAGTAACGCTATGTATACCCAGACGATTTAGCTCGCTTTCATATGTAGGTGAAATAATATTATCTCCAGGAAAATACATTACAGATCCAGCCCGTCCAACATTGTCATCGTCATTCTCATTGTTTGTAGAGGGAGATCCCCCTATGTGGTGTGCACCAGGGATATTCCTGATATCTTCTGAATTATTTATTGTTTGCTGCTCTGTGGTTGTTGAAGTTTTTGTCATAGCTGACACATCATCGGCTGGAGGTGTATTCATCGATGATAGCTTTTGCTCTGCAACTTCATTACTTGCAATGGAATTACTTGAATGCAATGCCTCCTCCTCGCTATACCCGCTCTTTACATCTGCAAGAGTTTGTTGAGCTGCATTATCAACTTCAACATTCTTCGGTTCAGAGGAATCTGATTCTGAATCACCCTGTCGATATTAGGTTGAAATTGAAATAATGTACATGTGTCGTTAGTTGCACATATCATAATAAAGAAGAAAATAAAAGAAGGAAGAAACAAAACAGCAAATATTCCTCACCATCCTCTTTCTTCTCCGCTATTGCAATGCCCTGTCACTTCTCTATTGTGTTGAACATGTCATGTGGGAGATATACCTAGTGTCATCGAGTCACACTTACTTCTTACATCATAAAATTGAGGTAGATACAATGACTTTTTACTTCCCATGCCCTTTTACTTGCCCATGCTTTTACAAACCCTCAACAGCAATAATGCTCACAACAGAGAACTTTGATACTTATGTATGAGTGACTACTTCGTCTTCCTCATACCACTCATACTGTATAGAGTTTCGTATTATATAGTTAGTACTAACTAGCATCGCGATTGTATATCTCATCTCTCGTCAAGTACATTGTGGTTTGTGACGCGGTACTCTCAGTGGCGGTTTAGCGAGGTATAAATTTTGCACTTGTGTTATGTGTTGGTTACTGATTCGAGAGATGATATAACATTGAAACGATTCACTCAAACCATAATCTCTCGATATTATAATTAGAGTCTATATATTTGATATATAATTACCTCAACACTTTGTTCAGTATCAGTTTATTTCTGTAAACAGAGTCGAAACACATAAACTGAGGAGTGGCGTGGGGGAATATTTTTCAGATATCAACACTGCAACAAGAGAGAGAATCAAAAAGAAGGAGATACACTATATAGTGATATGCCAAATACTATGGAAAGTATACTAATGGGGAAATCATCCCCTGATCATAGTGATACTGAAGATAATAACAGTAAACGCTCGGCGGTGGCACTGGAGGATACAGCAAAAGATAATAATAAAGATACTAATAATAAGAATAAACCACCAGTTGTTTCTGGCAGTACTACAACACCATCAACTACGTCAGAATTAACTAATCGATTGAAAAGTTTATATAAATCGCCTCCTGAGGCTGCACAACAAAAGAAACCCACTTCCGAGGAACCTGCTAAGAAGAGAGCTAAGATCCAGCCCCAGCCATCAATTCAAATTATTCACGAGGCAGTTACACCATCTGACATTATCATTGTGTCTGTTGGAAAAGAGGAGAAGATGCAGAAATTTCAGTGTAGTAGAACTATTCTATCTTTTACAAATAAATACTTTAGTGGTATGATCAAATCTGGTATGGAGGAATCCATTAATAATGAGGTTAACTTCCCAGATGGTGATCCTGAAGGCTGGAAAATCTTCTGTGAGGAATTCGCTTCACCCGATATTCTAGGCAAGCTTGAGCATAACCATCGTCCCAAGATCAATAAGGATAATGTGGAGAAATTAATTCATTGGTTTGACAAATTTGAAATGCATGATCATTTAAAACAGTGTGACAAAGTGATTAGTAGATCATGGCATAGTTGGATGAAGTATGGTGATTTTTGGGTGACCTCCCAGCTTGATAGAGAAGACGTCGAGGCATACCAAACTCGTAAAAAAGAGAGAGACTCTTTTTGACGAGGCATTCGCCATATTCCAATACGCTGATAGGTACAAGCTGAAAGATACGCTAAAGATTATGGGAGATGGAATGGCATCATTAATGAAGAATGTGCCGCTAAGCACCAGTGATTTGTTTGATAAGCAAGTAATAAAGGTACTTCTAGATGGAGTTGGTCCATTCAGTTATAACGTGGAGGGTGGTCTTCAGTTTATTAATGAAGAAGGCTGTGCATGCAAGGCACTGTTGGATATATTCAAAGAGATTATAGAACCCCACACTGCATGTCTCTCTCAAGGACTTGTTGATCACCAAGAAGCATTCCCTGCACTTGTTTGGTCTTTTAAACAAAGTATGCATGCTAAGAAGAGGGGTGAGAATAATGTATCTTCCAAAGAACGTGAGAGAAGGAAAGATAGGAAGGCAGCACGCTGCATAATTAACAAAATACTTAAGGAATGCCCAGATAGGGTTTCCAGAGAGTTGCCTTGTGGTAGAGCTATGGGAAGTGAAGGTCATGATAAATCTGAAAAGATTTGTGAGTATGGGGAGAGGAAGTTGAAGAAAGTCTTGAAAAAGATATACACAGAAGAACACAGTGGAGATTTCTCACGGTTGGGTATTACTTTGCCTCAAGGGTACGATGAAGAGAGTTAGGACTAAGCCAAGAACAATGATGTTGTATAGGGGGGATTAACCCCAACACTTAAACGGAAATGTGTTTGTTTTTATTAGACTATAACTCCCTCGAGATAGATGTAATCTTAATATCATTATATCCTACGATGATACACTAGATAAAGACTTCCGGAATGCAATCGTCAACTCTTCTTCCTTCTCCTTACTAACGACACATGCCTTCCACTGTCCAATATCAGGATTATCCATCACTTCAGCCAAAACCTCCCTTCCAAATTGTAGCGGCACGGTTGGGCCACGACGGCCTCCATTGTTATTATCAGCACCACCAGAGCCTTCACCACCCGCGCGATAGATGAATCTTCTAAACTCATCACCGCCTCCGGGCAGTGGTATCTCAGCATAAAAGTATCCATCCGACCAATCATCTTCCAATGCATTCAAACCCAAGTCGGAAGTAATCTCCTTGAGTTGAAATCCTACCCTACTTGCCATATCAAGCATTTTCGATTGGATCGTTGGTCCAGAGTTGGCATCCACGGGTATACACTGGACGTGAGTATGATACCCTCCCTTGGTTGCAATACACCGTTCAAAGACGAACAGATCCTTGTTTAATACTGTTCGGGCATGTAGACGTAACTTGGACTTGACAGACTCAATCTCGGGTGACAGTTTACGATTCACAAGTGCTCCATCCCCACCGTGCTCGACGGGCACAATGAGTGCATGATGTTCATTCACTCCACCCTTAGGCAATGCCACATAACATTCTTCATAGACTGCAACAATCAAATGCTTCTCACAGGCGGGTGATGCAAGACAAAACCAACAATCAGTCCTCGAATCTGGAGGAAAGTGTTGCTTGTTGAACTTCAAACCGTAATTATTTCCACCACCATTGCCAGGCTTTGGTTGACTACTACCCTTTGCCCAATACAGCGTAACGCCCGACAAATGTGATATATCCTTCTTCTTCATATCATCAGTAATTAAACAACTGGCCGTCAACTTGTCTTCACTAACACGCCCTCCATCATCATTCCCAGTCAAGGCTACAATTGTAGTTAATGCCGCGGTATGACTTGCAAACTCCAAGAAGCCATAGTTAGTTTCAGCAGTTGGTTGACGAACAGTTACTCTCAATGCAGGTTCATCGTTGGCGGTGATACGATCAGTTGAATCAAGTGGCACACCAACATTTAATTCATCTTCCATTGTTCCCTGACCTAATGAACGCATAGTTTCCAACTCGGCAGGATAGTCAGAAGAGTTAATTGATGTTGGTAATCGTAAGAACAATGTTGTTGAATCTCCAGCCTCTTGTTCCGTTAGACGATTACGTTGACGTCGTTGTGGCATCATACCCATATTATTTCCTTGCTGTTGACCTTGATGATGCATTTGTGGTTGTTGATGACTTTTACCACTTGAACTCCATTTCAAAGTCAACATGACATTACAAACGGCAACCTCACCATTCAAATCTGCCAAACACTGAAGTGCTTCTTCATGTGTATTAAAGTCTAAGAATGCATAACTTGGCCTCTGTTCCGAATTTTGATAATGACTCTGTCGATGATTCATCTTGGGTTTAGGAAAACGTATCCCAATACAACCAAATGGTTTGAATGAATTCATAATTGCATCATTAGTCAATGTCATGCCAGATGGATCACGATGTAATCCATGTAAGAAGAGTGAAGTATTATCAGGATTGGATGCCTCAATTGCTTGACGTTTTGCTTCCTCCTCGTTCATCATACCACTGCTACCAGGTCCATCCTCACCATTTAATGGACGTTTACGACCTCGCTGTTGCCATCTAAATGCACCTCCTGGTCCTTGTCCACCACCATTATTCATATTGGATGCGGCATCTTCTTGTGCCAATCGTCGTGCCCTTGCTTCTGACAAGCCACCAACTATTCCACCTCCGTTCATACCACCATAGTTCATCATATTACCACCTCCTCCTCTTCCACCTATTATATTAGTAGTATCAACACCATACGAAGCATCAGTATAAGGACAATCAACAACCTTATCCAACTCCTTGGCATTCTCACGATCATTCGAGTCCATATATGCCAATGGTACTATACCTACGGCATGTATATATTTAAACGATTTACCTAATGCTTTGGATATGGTTGGTGGTTGGATTGATCCCATTGCTAGGAATCGTCCTGCGTGACTATTACTGCTGCTGGTGCCACTACTACCTGATGTGGATGAAGTGGGTGGATATCGATAGGGTAGACTTGCCATGAATCGTTGATGTAATTTAATTTGTGGAGGTTTTGTATCATTACTATCATCTTGTTTTTGTTGAGGTTGCTGGACAGGAACAATTGGTCCAGGAGCAATATGATACCGTGGTCTACTCATAGCAACCAATTCAGCAACATCATACGAACCAATCTCAATCCCTTGACCACCTGCACCTCCCTCTCCACTACCACCACTACCACCACCACCACCACTACCATTTAACAAGGTACGATCATCTAAACTTAAAGCACCAACTTTCAAATCACACATACCCTGTCCCCATTCAGTTGATATTAATATATCACATCCTAGGAATGATGTATGTTGTGACTTGGTCGTGAAGTTGTTATTTGTTTGTGTTTGTGTTGATAATCTTGTATTTTTTGGTAGGTATCCTATTGTTAATGCTGTTGGATGTTCTCGTTTGGTTGAAGTGATAATTGTAGGATCTTTAAGGGGTAATGGTACACTGATAATATCAGCAATGTTATTTGGTGATGAACCGATTAGTTGATATAAATTTGGTGCAATTCGGAGTAATCCATCTGGTACTTTATCCTTCTCGTCCTCCTTCTTGTCCTCATTGTCGTCCTCCCCCTTCTCCTTCTCATTAACTTCATCTTCGTCATCATCATCTAAATCAATCTCAGCATCATCTGTAACCTTTGGATATTCCACATCTAAACCGGCAGGTAATGAATCACCAACATCTACAAATAATACTGGTATATCAAATTTAATTGTACCGTTTTTGAGTTTGGTTGCATCGTTATTTGCTGCTGCTTCTATTTGTGACGTTTGTTCATTGTCTACTTTGTCAGCTGCCTCTTCATCCCCTGCTACCTTATTATTAGATACAGCAGCAGTTGAACTACCAGTACTAGCAGCATTAGACGAATAGAAGAACGGGCCACAACAGACACAAATATCAAATGGTCCCGCCTTACTATTATTTAATGTTGATAATTTATTCGATAATAAAGTTAATTGACCATTAATTGGTCCGGAGATTAATACCTTAACGCGTTTGTTTGATGCTGCCATTCTTTATCTTTCCAATCCTTGTATCTATTATTTGAGATTTGAGATTTGTAATGTTAATTGAAACTTAATTTGAAACTTATAAACTCTCATAATAAGTTTCATTATGAGAGTGCAAAGCAATGCTATTGTTCTGCTTGTCTTAATCATAGCATACATAGGTATAATAGACGTACAATAGGTTTAGTCAAATGTCGGTAGTAGGATTTCGGCTGACTGACATATTCTCATAGTAAAAAAATTCTTGGTCTATTACAATACCACGCAAGATATATACTTCAATTTCAATAAGTATTGCTCTCATTGTGCCGACCTTGCATATTATATTGAGTTCTGTGTATTGATATTATGAGTAGTAATACAAACAGTAGTAGTATATCTAAATGCGCGGCGTGTGGTAAGGGCGGCGATAATCTCAAGGGTATTGTTATAACTGATGAAGAGTTGTTTGCTGATCCTCCGCCAAAAGAAGACTGTGATATCTGCTTCCTTCCAATTCCTTATACAAATGGAATATGTGGAGTAGATACAGTGTACCAGAAGTGTTGCGGGAAAAGACTTTGCTATGGATGTGCTTTGGCAGAAACTAAAGAGATGGAAAACGGAAATCTAAAAGGCTTGTGCTCATTCTGTAGAGTACCAATACACACTTCATGTGAAGAGAGAATCCAAAGAGTAAAGAAACGTATGAAACTAAATGATGCTGGGGCATTTCATTGGCTAGGAGACTCTTATCGTCATGGCAATAATGGTTTACAACAAGATCTTAGAAAGGCATTTGAATTGTTTCAACGGGGAGCTGAGTTAGGATTAAGCATGTGCCATGCCAAGATTGCTCATATGTATCAAGGTGAGGAAGTCGAGAGGGATGAAGAAAAATCTATTCATCACCTCATGCTTGCAGCAATGGGAGGGCACGAAGAATCCAGGTATAATTTAGGTGCAATTGAACACAACAATGGTAATATGAATAAGGCAATGAAACACTTCATGATTGCAGCAAGGAGTGGATATGTTGATGCATAGAGCAAGTTGGAGAAGCATACAAAGCTGGGTACTTGACTAAAGATGAATATGCAAGTACGTTACGTGCTCACAAACAAGCTACAGAAGAGATGAAAAGTGAACAAAGAGCAATTGCGGAAGAAAATGGCTACTAGACCTTTCTACTCATTAAACAAACAGTTTTAAACATTCACAATTGGATTAATCTAACCTTCTTTCAGTAACACACAAATTTTGAGCGCAATCAGTTTTGTGTGTAATTCATCAGACTGGCTCGAATACACCACCATTGAAAGATCGCAGATGATTTTTATCTTATGGGGCGGGTGTAGTAGATTGATACTACTTCCATAACCCTAGAGCTACTCGAAGTGGATACGTATCCTTTTCTAAAATTTCAATCACAAGTACACATCACATCACTCTGGATGTCTACCTATTATTATCTTCTTCTTATTAGTCCAGTGCATTGTTATTATGAGTAGTAATACCAACAGTAGTAGTATATCTAAATGCGCGGCGTGTGGCAAGGGCGGTGATAATCTCAAGGTGTGCACATCATGTGAACAAGTTAGTTATTGCAATGCAAAATGTCGAAATTCACATAGATCCAAACACAAGAAGGAATGTAAAAAACTTGCTGCTGAACGAAAGTTGAAAGATGACAAGTTGTTTGCAGAACCTCCAACGAAAGAAGATTGCCCGATATGTATGCAGCCGATTCCATACTCTGTTGGATTGTGTGGAGTGTATACGGTTTATGAGCCTTGCTGTGGGAAGACATTGTGTGAAGGTTGTCTTATGGAAGCGCAAGAGGAAATAGATAATGGTAATTTGAAACCGTGGTGCGCATTTTGTAGAGTACCAAATGCCGAATCGAACGAAGAGCGCTTGGAAAGAGTTCATAAACGGATGGAATTAAAAGATTCTGCAGCATTTGATTGGCTGGCGCGTGTATATTACAATGGAGATTTGGGTTTTTCGCCAGATGTAAATAAAGCATTGGGTTTGTGGAAGACGGCAGCTGATATTGGATCAATCCAGGCACATCACCAAATTGCTATTATGTATCAGCAAAGTGATGGTGTTGAACAAAATGAAGACAAGGCTATACATCACTATGAGTTGCAGCCATGAGAGGGCACGAATATACAAGATATTCTCTTGGAATGGTCGAATATGATAAATGGTAACATAGATCGAACCTTGAAGCACTTTATGATTGCAGCGAGGAGTGGATATGATATGGCTTTGGAGGAGGTTAAAAAAGGATACAAACATGGTTTTGTGACAAAAGATGAGTATTTGGGTACATTGCGTGCACACAAAGACAGCCAAGATGAGATGAAGAGTAAAACGAGAGGTAGATCTCGTGAATGGATGAAGGAAGCTCAGAGGGACTTGACGCTCGATGGCTAGGCAAGTATGATACGAATAACTTAATGTTCATATGTAATGAGTTTATAATTATGTATAGTTATACAGGGCATACCCATCTTGAACGTATTGCAATTACGCAGAAGAAGAACGGGTATATCAACAGGTATTATTAGAGAACCAAATCATGATCATTGAAAAATTATAGATATATTAGAGCTATCTTATACTCTATCGTAAATCTAGATATCAGCCACCAATCTGTCTACTCTCTGACCAATACCGAGGCCCGTAACTTATGAAGAGCTCCTCGCCTTCTGCAATATCTCGTTGAGCTCTCACTGGACAATACCATATATTCGGCTCTTGTATATGTTCAAACTTGACATTGCATTTCTCCTCATTTATACTACCAATTGGTCCTGATGGGTCATTGATATATCTAGCAAGTACGTCCTTTGTTGGCAAAGCATCAATGAAGCCATCATTCCGTCGATCATGCTTTGGCCAGCCGTTTTGCAGCTTTAGAACATATGCCCGATCCTTTAAGCGTTTTTGTGATTGATAAT
>Ga0075439_13312_pt1 | contig 12548 bp, 12 predicted proteins | sample MintriSingleCell_FD_74264 | JGI IMG/M metagenome (GOLD analysis project Ga0075439, IMG submission 74264) | Marine eukaryotic communities from Monterey Bay, USA to study complex ecological interactions - Minidiscus trioculatus JGI Plate_4_G5... | ecosystem: Environmental > Aquatic > Marine >... | reverse complement strand
TATACATGGGATGGCTTTGACAAGCACTGGCAGGAAAATAGAGCACAACAAGGTAACTCTTCACACCCAAACATCCGCATCCATCAGCTCGATTTCCCTCGAAAAGTCGGGATTCTCTCATCTTTGAGGTGTGGGCGTCTTGTTGTAACTCCACCATGAGTGATGCATATGCTACAGTACAGGTAAGTTCTCGTTAAAAACAATTGTTTTTGTTTTTTTACTTTACAATAGTTGATTCACATACTAGTTCATGACTACTATGTTTCACAACTCTTAAGTCTGCCAGGCTGTTTATGCATACTCCTACCATTCTTGAATGGATATTGAAGTAAGACAGGTGAGTTTTGACAATCACAATGCCAACGAGAGGGAAAGAAGGAAGGACTATGAAATGCTCTCTTCGGCCAATATGAGTCATGATATACTTCTTCTTCATCATCCATAGTCAAAGTTTCCCCATACATATAGCCACTGACACGACCATGTTGAATCAAATGTTTTGAATGCGTTGATGCAAGGAGGCTAGATGTATCTTCATGCCACAAGAGATGATCAATAATTGTATTTCCTGTTGCCATTGTGTAGACATGAGATCCAGGATTCCTAAGATCCCAGCACTTGATATCTTCTTCACTTCCATATGTGAATGCCACAGGAGTACTAGTTGTAGGTACACCAAGAATCTGCTCGCCACTTCTCTTTTCATGATGCAAAGCAATGGTTGGTTGGTATGTTCGCGTGTCAAAGACCACACCAACATTGTTGCTCATAGCAAAAATAGAGTTGTGTGTTTCTACACAGTATTGCTTACCAATAGAAACTTCTCCTAATGTCCCAGCAAATAGGCCTATGGTTGACTCTGCATTTACATCATACAAGCGAAGGGTAGTGGAGTGATCACTCTCATTGAAGTCAAATCTCAGAGGTGCCACAATCACATTCGAACCGCTCACGTGTTGAATGTCACCACACAAGAAGTTATTCAACTGATCAACTACCATGTGTTTCGGCTCAATTGTTTTGCTGCTATCTTCCAAAGCACTACTGATGTTCCACGCCGATAGACGACCTGTTGCACAGCTACCAATGATAGTACCATTGCATTTAGCAAGACCAAACGTATCGTTGCCAAACTGAGACGATGCTTTATTTTCTAGCGATGCGAATGAGAGTTTTGCAACACTCTCATCATTACTTGCATTAGTTGAGAAGGCATGGATTTTACCAGTGCGTCCATCAGCAGCCCAAACTAAATTGTTCGCTTTATCTGCCATGCAAGTTGAAAACCACTCTTTCTTTCCTTTCCCATTGAACAGACACTTAGTAACATTCGTATCCCACGGCTCATTTGAGTTATTATCATCTTGCAATGCACACATCGTCTTTGCACTGTCTAGGTTGATAGGAATGGGTACTCGTTGATAGCCAACAAAGTTTTCCCCCGACCTAAGACTGTTATGATACTCATCCCCGCACATAGCCATCATATCCCCATCCAGGTCAAAACTTGAATTCTCATATACACGTAGCTCAAAAGGCGTCCCCGAATGTACAGGATTTTCTTGAGAATAGTTTGTCGGCCTTGACCGTAGCTTGCAATTAATCAGAGAGTCTAATAATGGATCAACAGATAAGTTGGCTTCATCACTCACGAAACGGAAATGAGCTTTTGGATTGTACCGACATATCTTTGCCGAATCTTCCTCTGGTAGTTGTAGCTCTTTCTTGTTTTCTTCCCTCATCGATGATATTTGGTTTGAAATAGCCTTTTCTACTGCCTCCCACCCGATGTTATTCATTGTAAACTCGTTGTTTCTTCCTGAAGGCGTCTCTTCGTCTTCACCATCATCTTCTTCGTCTTCATCCATATCACCCCCTTCATTATCATCTTCTACATCATTATTAACTAAATCTTCCTCACCTCCATTTTCAACCTCACCGTTTACATCTGCATTATTGTTATTTGACTGATTTGAATTATTCCCAGCTAATTCATCATGGCATTCCTTCATAGCTATGATCTCATTAAAGATATACCTTAGTATATCAAGACTTACACTTTCTGGCAAATGACTTTGTGTATCAAAATTACCCAACCCTAACATCTCAAGTACCTCAGGATTGAACATTCCATTCATGTTGAACCCCAACAGTTTGAGTAGATCTTGCCTTCTATCAAGTATTCCGTCATTAACCTTTTCAGCTGCATATGATAATGTTTTTACAAGTACTCCATCGGTTTCTGGAATGGCCTTAGTATCAACAAAATCAGCCGCCTTCACTTGACAAGTATTAGTTGTAGGGCACGCAAATTGCGCTTGAGAATTCAACCGATGTTCACTCTTGGCAATGAGAGAAGTAAATACAAGTTCTGCGGCCAATGCCTCCTCTAGACGACCTTCTTCCATTAATTCTCGAGTGTTTTGAAGTGCAATTAATATAGGCATGTGTTCCTTAAGAACAGAAATTTTCTCACCCTGCTTCAAGCCGGTCATGGGATCAATGATATCATCCACCTTGTCCTCTGAATCTTCTGCTGCAGCTAATTGTGCCTGCGCATCATTAACCAATCTTTCAGCTGTTTCAACTTTATCGTTGGATTGATTAACACGATCTTTGCATTCGTCTAACCTTTGCTGTATGTGTTCTTGCATATCCTCTGCATCATTTAAATCTGCTTTTTCAGCAGCATGTGCTGCTTTTAAGTATTCTACCTTATAGTAATCGGCGGCAGATGCACTCATCGTGATATCTGTATGTAATGTGTAGGTATGTGATGGTTAACTTTTGTAATTCGAGAAGTGAGATAATGCCTTTTTCCGACAAAATCACAGCCACCTACAAATTATTATCAACAATATACGATACGAGATAAGGTATTGCTATTGTTAATTGTTTCCTTAGCGGTAACTACACGAAGAATTAATTGGACTACTAAGTTTTGAGTGTGAAATTTCATTCCCATAAGCTTCATACAATTCATTACCTATTGATTGACGACTACTCACAAGTATGGTTAATAAAGAGCAACTTGGATAAGGCATAACATTACTTCTAAACTTAAATCAACTTGTTATTAATTGTTATTAATTATAGGAGCCGTCGCTATTTGGTAAGTGGTGTAGCTGTCATCGCCGCGCAGTACATACCTCTCTATTAACTATTATGTTTATATTCACATTTTATTTATTTACTTTCTTCTTGTTAATATTCTTCTTCACTCTGCCAAATAAATAGATCTTCGACACTTCACAATAAATTAGATATGTCGTCATCTAGCGGGCCGACTATACTACACCATGATATGTTCAGTGATGATGATGATGGTACGGTTGGAAATCTACCATACAAGGACGCTTCACATTGGGATAACGTCAGTACTGAATATTGGGATTCATGTGGAATTACTGTTAGTCCTCATAATCAGCATCAGTTTACCGAAGATAGTCGGGTTGGAATTTCACTTTGGGATGTCAAAAATGCTATGTGTTCTATCCAAGAATCTTTGATTCATGCAGCACGATGTGATGAAAACAATATGATTATTGCAGGAAAATTGCATTCAGCTTCATATTGGAACAATAGGAAGAGGACATGGACTAAGGAATACTCTCGGTGTCCTTACCATGTTGACCTTCTACCAAACTGGGAACAGTTTACTGATCAATTAGAAGCATACAATGGTGGAATCAAGCGCTTTAGTGTTCGTGATGTTATGCTGCCCACATGCAGCTATCCATCTCCGCCTTTCTTCTCCACAAAAATAATGCCTATTCTGACTGCCAACATTGCAACTATTACTAATTTGGAATTAGTGTGCTGTAATCTCAGATCAAGAGACGTCGATTGTATTTCAGAATTTGTGAAGAAGAATAAGTCGTTGAACGTCCTCAATCTATCCAATAATTATATGTTTGGCCCTCACGACCGCCCAAATTGGACTGTCATGTATACAGTAAGTAAAGAGGATTGGGACAATCGTAGTGCGAAACTCCTTTCCAAGGCTATGCGGAATCATCCGGAACTTTCTTTTCTCAATCTAACTAACACTGGTCTGACGAGTGAGAATAATGAAGCTCTCCAAATTATACTCGATGGGTGTAAGGGAATTAATTGTTTCATTATGGAGGAGGAAAAGGGGATTACAACTATGACAAATTTCTTACAAAAGAAGAATGAAATGAGTGTGTTTAGTTTGGAAGGTACACGATTTGCAGACTACAATGAGAACATATATGCATTAAAACAGTGCTTACGAAAAAATTCTACATTAGCGGAGATATGCCTTGGTTCTAACAATCTTGGTGCCTACACCGAAGAAAGAGTGTTTGCATCAGTGATTTCTAGTTTGAAAGGGAATTCATCATTGACATACGTTGACCTAAGTAACAACGATATATCAAGGATGAATTGTGCCAGATTGATTGCTAAGTACTTGGCTACTAATTCATCACTGATTGAATTAGATCTGAGCGGAAACGACATGCCGACAAGAGCAGCAGAGTTAGTCATGATATCACTCAAGAAGAATTCAACGCTCGAGCGTCTCTCTTTCGGAAGCAACGCAATTTCTGATAAATGTGTGCCTGTGTTCACCGACGCGCTGCAGAATAACTCCACCCTTCGGACTCTCGACTTGAAGCACAACAACCTCAAAGTTCAAACAGGAAGAAAGGGGATGATCAAAGCTCTCTGTGATACAACAAGCCTTGACACTGTGGCAAATAAGTCCAATCATACGTGTAGTATTGTAATTGCTGGTAGCAGTTACGGTGGAACATATGAAAGAGAGTTGAATAATATCAATGCACTAGAAAATGAAGGACAGAAAATCCGTTACAAAGTCGTCCTCACATTGTGTCTCATGAACAAAGACTTGGGCAAGGATCGTCGTGTGTTTGATGATGTTCCCTTGGAGTTGATGCCTCGGCTTCTCCAAATAGTACAACAAGAGATTGGATGTAAGGGATATGGAGAGGGGATTGTTAGATCTGTCAGAAAGAGGAACAGTATCAACCGTCTAAGCAACATCTATGAAGCCATTCATCAATGTCCCTCTTTCCCTTTACTCTTCATGCGTGGCCCTGGAAAATTGAAGAAGCGTAAGAGAAAGGCCAAGGTAGCTGGTGACGAAGAAGACTGGGTTCCCAAGTCGAAAAAGGTTATTGTTGGAAAAAGAAGCAGTGGAAGACATAACAGGAAAAGTAGTGCAACCACTGTCTCTTATGCCGATGTCGAGAACAGTGAGGATGAAAGTTAGAGCGAGGGTTTGATGATGCAGTGTTATGCGTCTCAAATCTTGGAAAGGCGAAGTCCTATTACCTGATAGAACGGTTTGTATGGAACATTCCGTTGCTAGTCAAATAATAGTATCAAATAGATTCGTTACCTAGCTGTTACTACTCGTCATCTACAGCAACTTTTCAAACGTAAACATTCACATTAATCTTTTTCCTATCTTTTCTACATTCTCCACGTACTTCACATCTCCCTCCTTTCTCTGTACTCCACTCTTCTTCCTCTTTCATATAATATAATTTATATTAACAAGAGTGCACATCCAACTACTGCTGCCGCTCCAATACAACTGAAGGTATTTACTGCACTGTTGCTCTCATTACTCTCATCTACACCTGTCGCAGCTGAAGAGCCACCCGCTGAGTTGTTGGCAGGGTCTGAGTCATCAGTGGGTTCTTCTTGAGGGATGTCAACTTCAGTGTCACTAACTTCAGTGTCATTGATATCAGTGTCTAAATCCTCGGCAGCAGCGTCCTCTACCTCTTGAATCACAGCTGGAGGCATTGTTGTTACTTGCGTGGTGTCCTCAACAGGTGCCAATGTTGTAACCTGTACGGTAGGAGAACTTGTCATCACTTCTGGGGTTACCGGTGACACGGTTGGCTACTCAACATCAAAGAGAAAACACAATTGTAAGATGAAACATGAGTAGAAAGAAGTGCATATTAATATTCATGCAGGAAAACTTACCTCATCAGTCACCGTTAGGATGGACGGAGCAACACTGGGCTTGAGCTCAAAGATCTTTGGCATACAATCTTGTTGATCCTCAACCTCCTTTGCTTTCTTACAGCAGTCAGCAATGGCACACTTATCAATTACATCAGGATATGCATCGGTTGCATATGCTTTATACAAAGTACAGTAGTCCTCATAGTATTGACACGAGCAATCCTCATAAGAACCACTATCCAACCAACACTTACTGAATGTACAATATGTGTTGTCATAGAATGGAAGTACTTCCGCATCAAAACAGTCCTTGGTACCACCACTTTCACATACGGCGTTGAGTTCAGTAGCACAATCCTAAACATGGAGGAAAAGATAATAAATCATATATGATGTGAGATAGAAGACCCAACATAAGTACAAACAACACATATGATATGAATTAATATACATGTAGAATCTTACAACTACATTGTCTTACCTGAGCATCTGCAAATCCCTCCTCCGTAGAAGCAGCACAAGTGCACAATGCCTGATCACAAGTTGCAGGACATATCCCGGTTGTGAATGGGAGGGGTTCAGGCTCTGCGACAACCTCCTCTGCTGTATCTAAATCCTTTTGCAAATGACGTGTTGTCTTCTTAATAGCTGCAATGGTATTGTCATTAACACACAAACCCCCAAGCGATGATGAAGCATTTGGGATACACAAGCAACCTACATCGGCATCAACGATTGGTTTCAATGCCGATTCTGTTGTTCCCTCATTGGTTGATGGATTGCATTCTTCATTTGATAACGTTGATGGCGAATCGATATCTTTGATAATGTTAACAATATTATCGCCTACGGTGAATGGAGTTAGGTACTGCATATTTTATTTGAGGTTTGAGATATATGTACGATTGATCTAATGTGATATTATAATGTGGATATTATTGGTTGTTCGATGATAGGGTATGTGATCGAATTATGAATTATGATACTTTATTCTTTGATAAATAAGCAATTGCAATCTACACAACTTTATAATATTTGAATTGATAACATCCTTTTCGTTGGCAATAGATATTTAATTCACCGCTCCGTGTAATTGTTGAGTGTGTGGTGTTGATTATTGCTTTATGCAATTTTGGTTCTAGCTCGATATCCTTAGTCATTTTTTCTCTTCAAGGTTGGACTAATTAATATGTATTAAGTTGGCTTGCTATGTCCATCCATCAAGCATAGGCCAACACTATATCATCAAGTAATATCACTTGCTAATATTACTTAATTAGTGGTCGGCTGCATCGTACGTGCAAGTTCGTGAATAAAGGATTTCATTACTTTCTGAAGATACCTATGGATTACTTTTTAGTTACTAAGGAATTCTAACACGGCACAGAATTAAGATATGTTTGGACTTATACAGAGGATGATATGAGCTTAAGCAATGCAATCATAAGCATCTAGCATTATCATCTCCCTTTCTTCTCTATTCTCTATTCAACAAAATACAAAACACAACTTCACTCTATCTCTCTACACTAATCTTTCTACACACTATACCCACAACTGCTACTCTCTCTCTATCTTTCTACACACTATACCCACATTCTTTCTTGATTCTCCTTGTCTCACTTAATATCAACCATTGTTGGAAGATTTATTATAGAAAGAAGAGTACACATCCAATGGCAACTAATCCAGCATAACCTAAGATACCGACCGAAGCCCCATTAGTCTCAGTGTTGCTCGCACTTGAATCACTCTCATTCTCATCTACACCTGTTTCAGCCGCATCAGCTGTTCCACCCAAGTCCTCGCCAGGATCCTCTTCTGTAGTATCATCTTTCAATACAGACGACGGAGGCTCTGTTGCACTCTCACTCGCCGGTAAATTAAAGCTGAAGCTTGGCATGCTTGGAGATGCTGTATCAGCTTGCATAGTATCCTTATTAATGGTTGGAGGTGTTGTGATGATCTGAACTGTAGGCGAACCTGTGGTGACAACAGGACTCTCACTTACTGGTAACGCCACCGTTGGCTTCATATACAAGAGATAGATGGGAATTCGACTGAGAGGCAAGAGGATAGAGAATAACAAAAGGATATACCTTCACATTATAATTTTCTCACCTTATCAGACGGTGATTTCGTTGGCATCGCGCTATTCTTCGAGAACATATCACTGAGGTCACTTAGATCTACCGTTGTTGGCTAGATATGAATCATTTTGTGGAAATAAGACTTTGAGATATATATTCATACACATACAACTTCTATGATAATACCTTACCTTGCTTGTTGGACTCTCAGTAACTGCAACCGTCGGCTCACTTGTTGGAGGAGGGGTTGGCTGAGATAAGAGCGACATCATAATATACATGATGTCAGTACTGAAGTAGGAGTTTCAAACATTGTATTGTACATGCACATAGATGGATTGCACATCTTCTGACAAATTATCCTTCTATTCCACTCACCTCTTCAGTAACAACTTTCAACGCCGACGGAGCTACACTTGGCATCCTCTCGAAGATCTTTGGCATACATGCAATCTTATCCTCACTTTCCTTGGCCTTTGTACAGCAATCTGCAATGTCACACTTATCAACTACATCAGGATATGCATCGGTTGCATATGCTTCGTACAAAGTACTATAGTCCTCATAGTATTGGCACGAGCAATCCTCATAAGTACCATTATCCAACCAACACTGACTAAATGTACAATATGTATTGTCATAGAAAGGAAGTACTTCAGCATCAAAACAGTCCTTAGTACCACCACTTTCACACACGGCATTGAGCTCAGACATAAGTCTTGATCACATGCATTAGGACATGTACCATCAGTGAATGGAAGGGGTTCGGGCTCATCACCCTGTAGTTGACGTTTAGGCTCGACGGATAGAATGATCTCTTCTACATCTACATTGTTACTACTAGCACATAATCCCCCAAGAGATGATGATGTATACACAAGCAACCTAAATCAGCATCATTGATTGGTTCTAATGCATCTGTTTCTGTGGTTGATAGTTCTGGGGTACATTCTATATTCTGCATTGATACTGGAATCTGATTGATAATAATATCGACGATATCATTTGTTGTAAATGGAGTTAGATACTGCACCATAGTAAATAGTAATATTTTTATGTATTGGTATCCTTTGTAAGCCGCCAATTTGTAATGTTTGTTGCTAATGTGCTAATTTGAATTGCAATGATTGTTTATTCATTGGCATCGAACAACAACTTAGTATCCTACAATGTAGTACTGCCATAGAGAGCTATTGTATTGTTGCTCTCACTCAAAGGGATAGAACTATCGGGGGCTCGGTATTCGGACGCATTCTTTCGCACATCTCTCTTATTGGCATGTTAAGAGATATCAGTCAATATTGACTCCTGCATCATCATGTCAGACAAAACAGTTGTCCCATACTATCTTGTTCCGAAGTCATTTCGGAATGTAACAGCTCTTTGTCTCATTATACTGGCCAAATTCTAAAGCACATGTTTAGAATTGTTGCTTATAAATGCCAGGCAAAGCCGTATTCTACTCCCTCGGGAATATATTGAAGTCAATCTATCCTCAGAAGAGGCCAATTAGGTCTGCATTTGCATAGGAATCCCCTTCTTAGCAATTCTGCAGAATAGTTGCTATGTAGTTGCAACACGATATGAGGGACGTCACCACTTTCAGGTTTCCTCTGCTTGCATTGAATAGTATTACCCGAACATACATATAGTTGCAATTGCAATCATCGAATTATCACCAAATATAGTACTAAAATGAAAAGCAACTTCATCTTATTGTTGTTTGTTGTTGCATTGAGCCTTGGACTCGTCCTCGGCGAATCAGAGCTGATTACTCCTCCTGTCAATGAAGAAGTGACGAGTAGTGCAAAGCCACTTCGAAATGATGGTAATAACAACCGAGATTTGTGGTGAGTTTGCAGATCGATTGGAATAATACCATGTAATAATTCAATTTGGTGTTCTCAATCAGTGTTCTCATATCGTCATCTTCTGCCCTTAGGTATCACCCTTGGAGCAGTTCATCAGGAAAGAGTGGCAAGAGTGGTTCAAAAAGCACAAGTCATCCCACCCTGTTCCCAACAATTTCCCCTACGCTATATCCTACAATGTATCCGACGCTTGTACGTATGTTGATCCATTCATTGATGTGTAGTATCGTCTGCATATGATATGCTCATCCTACTATATCTCTCTTCCCTCCTGTTCATGTTCAGTCTCCCACGTATTGTGGCAAATCAGGCAAGTCCGGCGGTGGCGGTAAGGGTGGAAAGTCTTGCAGTAGTAGTTGGTCATCAAGTTGGGACCGCGGTGCCACTAAACTTTTTGTTTCCAAGATCCGAACAGACCCAACACCATCAGATACCATCGTGGATGTAAGCTCATGGGGTGAAGCCTTAGGAGAGGATACAGATGCAGAAGATGACAAAGACGCCTTTGCACGAAAATGGCTCCAACTCACAGGAGGTGAAGATGAAGCTGCCGACGAAGAAGATCCAGATATTGATATGTCTGGTTGGGAAGAGGCTTTAGGTGACGGTGACCGAGATCTAGAACAGGATAATTCCATGCTTCGACGCCGTATCAATGGTGGTGAACAAGCTGTTGTTGCTGAGCAGGAGCCTTGATAAGGTTGGCTGAATGTAGTACTATTATCATGATTGTTTGATAATTCATATGTACGATACCATGCTTGTTTGATTGTATAATTTTGTAGAAAGAGTAATGTAGTTGATAATCTGATATAGTTGTTGGATTGTTTGATAGTTGTTGATTTGTTTTGTTTAGACTGTCTGCTTGTCAATAGCTACTCTGAGCAACATAATCTGCTTGAATCATAGATGATGTAAACGTTATTGATTTGATAACTCAAAAGATACTACCCTTCTGAATACAATAACTCCTAATTCTTCTGCTTACTCTTTCATACTCATAGACTGGCGATGCCGATTGATTAGATAATCACTTGCCTTTATTTCACCATACTGCGATGGATGATCTTTGCGAATACATGATTCGATTGGTTTAATGATAGCATTGCCATTCATATTAACGAAGAATGCCATTGATTGCCGTCTAGCACTATGAAATCCGTCAGATGATTCATCATCATCATCTGATACTGCAATCACTCGATGGAGTGTACTCCTCCAACGATCATTTGTCCATCGTTGCATTAGATCACCGAGGTTGACGATGAATGCTCCCTCCAAGTGAGGTACATCTATCCATGAAGACGAATCATCTGTTGTTGTACTGTTTGTTTCATCATTTGCAAGCTTGAGCTGTAGTCCAGGACCTCCGCTCTTCAGTATAGTCATTGCTCCTGTGATAGATATGTGAACATATGATATGAGCATATTACATTAAATAACAATACAAGGAGAATATATCACCTCTCACCATAGTCGGTATGTGCTCCTGCTCGGATATGAACCTTCTTTCCCCCCTCCTTTTTATATTCAAGAGCTGGATAATTTAGTACCCGTAGCGCAGACTGATGTCCTTCACTTGTAAATCTACCATCCTGTAAAAACCAATCTTCATTCAATTCTAACGCTAGTGCCAATCCACGAAATAGAACTTGTGCCAAGTTCTCCATATCATTAAAATACTGTGTTAATGCTGCTTCAAGCGTGGTGGGTTGACTTGGAAATTGTCTTGGTGGCATACCCGATAGTTCAGAGTTGGATGGACCGATTGAAAATGTTTCTTTCGAATCCACCAGTAGATTATCAGAAGAAGCAGTTGATGATATAGATCTTTCTATACCAAGAGATTCAAAATTTTCATATCCATATGGGTATGTGGATGTCATGGGTACTGATTCTTTGATTGATGTATCACAATCAAAGAATTGAGTGGATGTATCCCATGCGTTTGCAATACTATCATTCGATACATCATGGTTTACAATTGCAAAGAAGCCAACAGTCTCAGCAGCATGTTTGATTTGTTTTATAGTATCTTTGAGGAGTTGATCATCATCTTTTATGGTGGTAGAGGTATTATTGTTGCAACTCCTCTCATTTAGATGAATGAGAGGGGATATATCAATGGTAGGGATGGAGTTCATTCGATATATTATGATATGTAATATGTGTTGTTGTATGTTGTGTGCAGTTGCAAACTTTGACTGCCTTGCTCGACCGGGAACTAGACTTATACAATTATAACAATATCATACTACTCATGTATGATTAGTTCATGTTGCACTACTATTAGTATCGGCATGGTCTCCTGCCGCGCCGATGCCGAGCCATGCCGTTTCAATTACTTTATTCCTGCGGACATATGTCTTTTATTTACTTTCAGCGAAAAATTGGGTAACAACTTCTCGCCCATAAATCGCCATTCATACAATATCAACAAATCAAATTGATCAACAAAAGCAAACCAATCGTCTCCATCGTTGGTAATTATTATCCCCTATTAATCTCCTCAATACGCCTACCATTATCATTTAATTAATTTAATCTACACAAGAAGAAACAACGAAAAAAGATGAGTGAAGAAGCAGCCCCACAAGTTGAAGTTCCTGTTCTCCCT
>Ga0075439_12601_pt1 | contig 12555 bp, 8 predicted proteins | sample MintriSingleCell_FD_74264 | JGI IMG/M metagenome (GOLD analysis project Ga0075439, IMG submission 74264) | Marine eukaryotic communities from Monterey Bay, USA to study complex ecological interactions - Minidiscus trioculatus JGI Plate_4_G5... | ecosystem: Environmental > Aquatic > Marine >... | reverse complement strand
ATAACTCAGCTACCGCACTACCATTAATCGATAGAGTATTTCAAAAACTGATAAATCCCCTATACTTTCTATACGCGATGAAGAATTGACGCCGTATCGACCCCCGCGCCCTCCTATCAATAGATAGCGTCAAGCAGCGCAGATTGTTGGTAAATATTTTTTGCTCTAGAGTGCTTACATGTGGAATGTTGTCGTCATTTTTTTCACCTCAATAATTTGAAGGCATTATCATTGTACGCCATTGAAGGTGCACTAATATGGCGTGAATCTGGTGTGAGGATTGATCGTTCTTCTTTATTAAATTGAGAGTAATTTAGTTCATATTATTTTGACTGGCGGCGGCGGATTATAAGACGGTCTAGAATCAACAAATCACAACACAATATAAGGTGCACCACGACATATACTCTTTGTTATTGCAAAGCAAAATAGTAGTACATGTTATAGAATATATTGGTGACAACAGGCAATATTAATAATACATATAGACATTGGGTTATTATCTTATCATCAGTCTTTCAGGCGTCGATTGAACAATAAAAAAGCTTATAAACACATCTTGTGCACAAAATTAGTGGTGCACCATATAATTATATAACCACTACATTGACCAATACTTCAACCGATATACATCAAGATAGATACGCTTCTCTCATTTCAACTTATCAAGTACAGCAATTATGCCTAGTCTACAACCAGATAACAGTGTAACTAAACCATCTGTTGCAAAGATATATAGCTCTCAATCAAATAACCAAAACAAAGTGTCTTTCTCAGAAGGTAGCCGTGAAATAGAGGCGGCAAGGAAACGCTTTGCCGCTGCTAACTCACAAGCATCCGCGGCATTTACAAATTTAGAATCAATGAAACAAATGTTAGTTAATGCACAAATTATGTACAATGCAGCTGAGAAGGAGAGGAAGGACGCACAAGGTATGTTAGCTGAAGTTGAGAAGAGATGGGATCAATATTATGATTCCAGTCCAACAACGGAGGGTAGTAATAAGAAAAGGAAGGTATCATTTTCACCTCAGGCGAATAATAATACCATCAATGGCTCTGTTACTAACAGTGGTACATCAGCATTAGCCACAAGAAGTATACCAAAATCAAATAGAAATAGTAGAACGGAGAAGATGCAAGTGGTTCATATCCCAAACATGAAATCAACATCTATACCCACGGGACAGTCTGTTTCTTCGAATGACACTGCTGCAACTCGTAGGCCGGCCAATAACAATTATGTAACTGCTGATCGAAGTACAAATACGTCAAATAATAAAAATGTCAATCGCATCATTGTAGAAGGGTGTGGAGTACTGGCACCCATAGGAAAGTAGTGAGGCAAGTAGCACAATCAAAGTATAGTATCAGGTGGGAAAAGAAGCTAGTAAGGGGGTCAGTAGTGACCCCCTTTGAAATTCTCAATGCAACACTCGGAGGAAAGATGAAATGGTGCATTGCACGTCGAGATCAATGGGATCCGAATTCTAGAACTTACTGTCTAGCCAGCCGGTATGAATCTGATTATGATGATACAAATTGCATGGTTCCTCCAGAAAGTGGGTGGCGTGTAACGGTCAATTCTACAGCTCAGTATCCAGCTCCAACTATTCGCCAGCGCTGGCATCAGCCTGGAGCCTGAACCCATTCTTCCAGTTAGAAGTAGACGTAGATCAGGCTAGCACTAATAAAGGATTCCTCTTAGTCTTAACGCTGGTGTCTTTACATTCCCGTACTTGATTCAAGGTATCTCATAGTCTCCCATCCATCAGTTAGTTCTAGTTCTAATCAGCAGCCGATATAGAAACCCCCATTCAGATCTTATCTGTGCAGTGAGATAGAAGGGGGGTAGCCTTAAGTCATCAGTACTTGATATCAGATTATATCTTATGCATCAAAATCAATAATCCAGTCTCAATATACACTTGTATCCTCATATGCAACCTAGTGTCATCCCTGTTCCCCCCGGCATTTCTAGTAGAAATCTGTTCCAATGAGAGCCTTTGGTATCTTTTCAAGTAAGCCTTTCTGAATGGCGTCTAAACACTCCGCAAATTGAACCACTTTCCTATTATCTCTGCCAAATACAACTGTCATAATATCTACAGACTCTGATATTTGCTCAACCCCTCTCTCCGTGTTACCAATCTCTAGCTCAAGATTTCCACTTTTGAGCAGTAGAGTAGCCAAAAGCATATCATTCTCTTTAGCTTGTCCTCTGGTTAAACTGATACATTCCTCGTACCGCTCCATTGCAACACTTTTATCACCCACAAGATATGCATGCGTAGCCAATGAAGAAAGAATGTTGACCTTTCGGCGAGATGGAGTGCCCTTCTCAATCTCAAGCGCCTTAATCAAAGCCAGTGATTTATCAAGAACCGTTTTCATAGTATCGAGCTCTCCCTTTTTCTCGTATACAAATGAAATATCATACATTAACCGTGCGTGATCAAGCATCAACTGAAAAGCTTCCTTATACGAAAGCTGTACACTTTTGTCATTACGCCTATTCACAATCATACTACATCTGGTCAGAAGAATACCTATTGCTCGATCATCATTCCCTTTGGCGAATTGGGCTGTACCTATCATGGCTGTTGCCAGTCCATTCCAGGGTTTGCCAATGTTGGCCTCGTTGCCGAAGGCTTTAAAGCATCCAACAGCAAGATTATAGAAGGAGTGTGAGTCCTTCTTAAACTCCTGCTTACAAGTAATGCACTGGGTAAATAAATTCTCATCATCTATACCCTCTTCATTCTTATTCCCGGCCTTTGCAATTGCAAGCTTCACAAGACAATCAACATGGACATATCCATTTGATTCTCCTCTGCAAGCACATTCCCGTAATATTGGATTCGAAAAGGATTGTGTATCATCGTAACAAATCCAGCAAGTAGGGGCAGGAATATTAGATCTTCTAATGATACTATCATTATCAGCTGGTGCAAAAATGAGCCTGCCAACGTCCAACTGAATTTGGTATGGTGCAACAAAGTTCTCTTCCAAACTTACTGTGTAGTTGGTTTTAACAATTGTCCCAGGGGTCCAACTAAAGCTATTGAGGTTGTTGGTATTCCCCGCTTTATCTGGTACCATGCACTCTACCCTATCGCCCACATTGAAGCGTAAGTCTACCTTTACATTAGCAGGAGCAGCAACATCACTCTCTCTAATGCAGTCCATAGGCCCCCAAAAAGCTTTATGTGTTCCAACCGTACGGTTATAATCCAAAATAATGTGATATGGTGCACCATGTATAGGGTCAATATCCACCCAGTCTAAACTGATATGTGAAACTGTTCCTGATGCCCATTCATCTTTCGCTTTATCTAAGCAGATATCAACTCGACTACCGACTTTAAAAACTTTGAGCTTTGCAGGGTCGATTGTTTGCTTGATGTAATTGTCATTATCAATGGGTACTGCGGCCACCCCTCCCCCGTCCAGCCGAACATTGTAGGGAACAACATCTAACGAAATCTCTTTATTGCCCTTTAATTTGTAGGTGGTGTTTTGTTCTTTAAAGGACTTCAAATTACCATTCCTCAATATGACTGTCCCAGATACCCATTCTTCTGTCGTGCCATTATGAATACGACAATCAACCCTATCCCCAACTATATATCTCAAATTGGTTGGGTGCATCTTTTCATCAGATTTCTTGATGGTTTTGTCCTTGTCATACGGAACAAAAACGAAACCCCCCTTGTCTAGCTGAACATAATACGGATGATAACGCCCATCATCATCCCTTCTACAGTGCCTCATTGCTATTGTTCCTGATTCCCAGCCATCACGACCAAAGTTACAATATACTCTATCTCCAATATTAAATCTCAATTCAGGACGTTCTTCTTCGGATGCTTTTACCCCTACCCCAACATCATTTTTTGTTTGTGTAACTTGAGCATTACTGGGTACAGCACCAAATCTAAATATAGGAGCTGGATCACCAACGGCTGGCGGTTGAACTTGATCCGGCCCTGGCTGATGATTGTTGGCATCTCCATCAAAACTAAACATTGGAGCTTCCTGTTGAGGTGGAGAAACAGGACTTTGTTGTAACTTTCCGCCTCGTTTCTTCTTAGTACTAGCACGGTTTTTATCCCGACGACCCATTCTTTAAATATCTAATAATATAGTATATACGCGGATAAATATAGTTTTGTTGCTGTCCCTTTAGATATCGTTTCTTATTGTTGTATTTATTGTAGAAATCAGACACGTTCAAGAAGTCTCAATATTAGTATATAGAAATATCAGCTCTACGGCAATCACACACCCACTAATCGAAAGAGCGTTAAACTTTGATAGGTGCACCAACGATAGCCAATGGCAATATTGCAATATTAATTGTTCAATACGCTATCCACGTTGAGCGAGTAGCGAGCTGCTATTTGCTGAAGAAAATGTTTTTATTCTTGCTTACATGTGGAATATTAATGTCATTTTCCCCCCCCCTGCACATACGATATGGTAGTGGTAGTAAATGGTTAATGTATAGTAGAGACGACATAATATACTAGGGACGTACGGTGAAAGGATTGGATCGGTTTTCTTGTTAAATTGATACTCATATTTGTAGTTGGTCTTGTAATCGGCGTCCGGCTGTGAAGACATTCTAAACATATAAAAACAGACACATCTTGTGCACAAAAATTCATAAGGTGCACCGACTATAACCAACCAGACCATAAGGTAACAAACCTATATTGCAATTTGTTGCAACATATATATACAATGGCATTATCAGAAGGTGGCCGTGATGCATTGGAGGCGGCAAGGAAGCGTCTAGCCACCGCAAAATCACAAGCAACAGCAGCAAAACAAATGTTAGTTCACGCACAAAGTATGTCAGACACGGCTGATAAGGAAGTCAAGGATGCTCAAACAGCGTTAAATGAGGCCGAGAAGAAGTATGAAGTTATTGATATTGACGACGAGCCTGAAACACCGACAGCGGAGGGTAGTAATAAGCGAAGGAAGGTATCGGTATCTCCTCAGGCAAATAATATTTGGCATTCGAAGATCACCAGACGGTCGTGCTCGTGGTCAAAGTGTTGGGGAATTAGATATTATAAATGGAACCTCTACTGCTAGAAACAATACAATACCAACATATGTTGCAAGCCAACATCTATTGCAGCTGCTTCATCATCAAATACAAGTACTATCAATTTGAACAATAATGCTAGTACTTCAAATGTGGATCATTTGTTTACAGTGCATGGCGATCCTGGAGTTAGTGGTGTTTATAAACAAGAAAATGGAAGTTTATATGCGGGTGCCCCGTTATTCACAAAACAAGTGGGATCAAATACTTTTGCAATCTATCGGGTACCCTCTAATCAAAAATATTGGTACATTGGTCATTGGAATAGAGACACCAACAGTGAAATGTCATCATCAAGATTATTCAAATCAAATTTGTATACGAAAGAAAGCAGAATGAGTCCACCAGATGAAGGTTGGGTGTCGTGTAGTGGTGAAACACTTTCCTCTCAACAAGTCCCAAAATCTCGGTTTCTTTCTGCTATAGCTTTATCTTCAGCGGCAGCTACAGCGGTAAATAAACTTGTTGTTAGTGGTTGTGGGTTGCTCATAGCCAATGGTACATACAAAAGAAGAAGTAAAATGTTCAATGGACTTCCCAGTTATACCAAGACGGCGGGGCAGATAACCTTTACTATATCTAGTATTTTTGATGAGAACTGCCAGTATTGGAGGATTTCTCAGATAAATACAAGGAGTATTTATAAGTGTGTGGTAAAAGATCGTGTTGATGGGAAGCTTAATGGTGCCCCTTTGGATAATTCAACTTGGTCTATGGTTTCTGGGAGAGGGGGGTTACATCCTCCGCCTCAGGTGAAGCGGGGATGACGATTCAAACTAGATATGGGGGTATAACGTAAAGAATCGAACTATCCGCCATTGTAGTGTAGATCAAGCTAGGAATGTAGTGAAATAGTTGCTCTCAGCGCTAGTAGTCTCTTTACATTTGTCTTATCTATCCCTTGACTTGATTCAATGTATCCTATACTCCCATTCGTATCAGTCCTACACTCATTCCTTCTCCTTCCCATACAATATCCTTAAGTTAGTTTAAGCCTCCTGAGCCAATGGTTCAGTCAAAGATGCTTCAGGCTCAACAGTACGACGCTCAATCTCCAAACTTTTCAATTCTTGAAAGCTACTCAATGCTGCCGCTAACCAAAACACCATCGACGAAATTGTACACTTCGCACCAGTACTCATAGAACAAGTCTCCTGCCATTCAATCTCACCAAAAGCAACAATCGGATTATTCTTACATAATTCACTATTTAATAATAGTAATACCAATCCCTGTGATAATGCCAATAGAATGTAGCATGGTGCATCTAATTTGGTAGAGGTTGTTTCAGGATTGTTGTTGCATAGCATGATACACTTTCCAACAGCGACACATAGGATTGTTACCCATGCTATGATTGAGAAGGCAATGGCAGACTTCCACGAGGCATCGAAGACTATGGCATCGGGGTATGATTGACATGTTTTAACAATGTAGATTCCATCAGTTGTGATGACCTGGGCCCAGAATTGATAATACCAACTTTTATATAAGTATGATTTGAAGTTCGTGTGAACATTATGTGATGAGTATTAATTAGAGACCAATGTTCAGTAGTGTAAGTATAGACATAACATATCATAAACATGCAACAGAGAAAACTTACAGTCCAAAAGTTCGAGTAACACTTTGAGAAGCACCAGCCAAATTAGTAAATTTAAGAAAGTTACAACCCAATGAACCAAAGAACATTAAGCAGAATGCGGTTAAGGCAAATGTTGTTGTTAGCAATCCGAGACATGCACTGTATTTTAGTTGGAGAGGATGAGATAAAGTATATGAGAGATTTGCAATTGCAATTAGATACGCCACCATCGCCACATCAACTACGGATTAATACCAAAGGTTTTTGCCTATACCGAAACATCATACTCTCGTCTCATAATCTCTCCATGCTGCCGTCATGTTAATTAGGCTTAGGTATCGTCATACTCATCATTCATCATATAATTTTTCATTAGATGCGACTGCCGATGCAAAACTTACGATGAACTCCGCTGATTCGGTACCACTGATTTATTGAATAGATTGTTTGTCATTGTTTGCTACTATATTATATACTTGGATGATATACGTATTGCTATTGATTGCAGTAAGTACCATACAGTAGCAGAATACATAGAGTGTCTTGCTTCTTTATGTCGCGGTATCCTTTTTCATGAACTCTATCTGGTGAAGTGGACGCTAGAACAATCGATTGAAGACTATTTGCAATATTGTAATAATATTATATCATCTATATCAGTTTTTAACGCTCATTCGATTAGTGGGTTGGTGGCCGTAGAGTGTATATTTCTATACCAATCGAGACTTTTATAAGCTCATCTTTTACACACACAAAAAAATACTTCTATAATAACGTACGGTATATCTGCTAGTTATATAGATAAAAGGGATTGCAATTATCATCAAGATATATACTACATTATTAAGTTGAGAATGGGTCGGCGTAATAAGGGCCGTGGTAGTACTAAGAAGAAACGAGGCGGTAAATCCAAACAACAACAAAGTTCACCAAAAAATAATGAAGGTGCACCTGATACTACTACCTCCACTTCAGCCCCCATCTCTGTAAAGGTATCAGAGGAAGAATGTCCCAATGAATTGAGATTTAAAGTCGGTGATAGAGTCGATTGTTACATGGGTAATCAAGCATGGGAACTAGGGACAATAACAATGAGAAATTGTATACTACCTGAAGAAGATGAAAAACGTTTTCCGTATAGAATTAGGCTAGACAATGGTGGTGTAGTATATGCACCTTCTGATAATGGGGTTGTTAGAAAGTCATTTAATACCGTAGAGTTTGAAGACATGTTTAAATTTGGTTGTCGTGTCGAGATACTGGAAGATGGTGAATGGAAGTCAGGAACAATCATACATTCTGCACCAAATTGGATTGATATTGATCCGCTTGGAGGTGCGCCATACGCAATACACTTTGATGGGGAAGAAAATCAAACTCTCCTTTTTTGGGGACCTTATGATTCTATTCGAAAGATCCAAGTAGCCACGAACAGCATTAATGATGTGAAGGCATTAAGGTTTGGAGTGGGAGACAGGGTAGAATGTAATGTTGGAGTCTGGCAGCCTGGAACAATTATAAAGACACATTACAAAGAGCCTTCATTTGAGGCTGGCTTCACGGCTCCGTATCAAATTCAATTGGACATGGGAAATCTTATTTTTGCACCAGATGATGAGGACAGGTATATCAGAAAAATTGATTACCCAAAACCGACTTGTTGGATTTGCTTTGACGATGAGCAAACTGAAGACAATCCGATTGTACGGGAGTGTGCTTGCAGGGGAGAGGCCAATGGATACGTTCATATTAACTGCCTAGCAAAGTTAGCAATTACAAAGGCTACCAATAACGAGAATTACAAGGAGGGAATTGATGATGAAAATCCATTTACCCAGTGTATCACTTGCAAGCAGGAGTTTAAGCGATCCTCACAATCCTTTTCAGCTATTGCCGGGGAGCTAATTGATACATACGGAGGCATGGAGAATATAGGAGGTCCCTACTTTGGATTTGCAACTTCTATGTTTGCTCAGGGCCTGATGCCTACCAACCTAGCCAATGCGGAAACTTTTCTTGTGCGGCGATGCAACATTATTGTCAAGATCATATCTCGTGAGATACAAATGAATATAACCAATTCTCAGATGGATCTAGATCTCACCCGAATATATGGAGATTTGGCATTAGTATACGAGGAAAAGGGGGAGCTCGATACTATGAAAAGAGCTCTTGACAAGTCACTGCCTTTGATTAAGGCACTAGAGAATGGCACACCATCTCGCAGAAAGATCCAAATTCTTTCATCTTTGGCGAAACATGCACATCTTATGAATGATTTAAATATTGCCATTGAGCGGTACGAGGAATGTATCAGTTTAACCAGAGGGCTGGCTAAAGAGAATGATATGCTTTTCGCTACCCTACTGCTCAAAAGTGGCAACCTTGAGTTGGAATTAGGTAACACTGAACGGGGTATTGAGCAAATCTTAGAGTCTGTGCGTATCATGACGACTGTGTATGGAAGAGATCATGTGGTAGTTTGTAAATTGACAGTGTGCCTAGACAAAATTCGAGAAGGTGACCTCGAAATGATACCAAAAGCGCTCATGGAGCTAGACTTTTCATCACTATATCTCGATTAGAGATTATCACGCTCCCCTCTTTTCGTTACATCTATTTGTCGGCATGATGGTATTAGTAATAGTAATCAGAATCTGTAAAAGCGTATGAACAAGTATAATATGTAACAACAATGTTGATTAATAACATTAGAAACTAACAAAGGATGGAGCATGACAATACTCGTACACATTGCCACTCTTATGCAGTAGTGTACTTCTATCCGAGGCACGTTTTCCTGTTACCACAATATCCTCAATATCCCTCAGTAATATGCTATTAACGCTGTATGCTGAATGGCGTAAGTCGTTTACATTTGTGTCTAATCCCGTGGTATCGATGACATCACAATCTAACCAAACCTTGAGGGATTCATCATCTCCTCTGCTTGAGGTGGCATTCTCACCATTTTGAAACTCAATAGTTTCATCCAAGTCCTCACTTCCATCCACATATAATGAATCAATCTTCCTGCCAAGAGGATCCTGCATACCTTTGTTGTCAGTACGTGCTTCATAATCCAAGGCAGATGGTTGAGACCAACCAAATGTGTTGACACATCCATTAATGAAGGATGACCACCACAGTGCTTGATCAGTGGAGTCACCTACCACTGTAACTAATGATGTTACCCGTCGTAATGTTTGAAATCCGTGTTCATTAAATGCCTTGAGGGGGTAATCAGGATTCAGCATGGTGATACTTCGGCATACTAACTTGTCCAAGTTGGCAACGGATGAGGTCATGTCATCATCTTGTTGTAACGAAGGTGCTTGTCCAAAGCATTGAGATACAGCACTTGGTGATCCATCACTATTATCTTCAAAGACATTCATGAGAGTCTGTACTCCCATAGAATGTGTAACAATGTGTATGTTTGTTATACCCTCAGCCTTAAGACTTTGTAACATTTGTAGAAAGTACCTTCGATTATTCTCGCTTGCCGAAATGAGAGAGGCATACCGATATGTCAAGACTTGTGCACCTGGCCAATCAAAACAGATTGGATACACCTTTTGACTCAACTTTGTCATGGCCATCATTTGACCAAACGTTTCTAAGCTATGTTGTAACCAACTATTAAACCCCGGTATAAAAATTAATGCATCTTTTGTTCTAACATTTGTCCAATCTCGAACTTGTAATCTAATGTTCTGAATAGAAGCAGACTCGTCTGATGTTGTTGATACCATTTGTATTTGTTGTTGTTTTTGTTCCTCTAATTGTGGACTTTCCTCATCCGTGGCAATGTTGGTATACCCCGCCTCCTTATTAGCATCTTCTTTTGTTCGTATGACATCAATAACAATCTGTTTGATTCGTTTTGTAAATGATAACCCTGTTTGTTCATATACATGATCGTCTATCTGCACTCCTCTTGGATCGTTTGTACTGATTTGTAATGATGTGACTGCTTCTTCTTCCGCCGAAAGTGCATCGCCAGTATCATCAAGCTGCTTGCAAAGCTTGCCAATGGTAATATCTCTTTCTCCTTCAACTTGTATATCACCAATCAATGAAGCATGTGGTAGATTGCTCATGAAGTCCCCTGCAATACTACATTCCACACTTGCGACACCACACCTTGGCCTCTCATCATTTGTCGGCATGAACTTATTAGCCTCAAATGAATCATCATTAGCCATAAAGAATGCAAGTTTTACCGCTGCAAATGTATTCCCCTTGCCTCCATATTGTCGACTACTAAACGGAGCTATTGGATGACCATTATTCCAAGTACCAGTTAATATCTCACCATTGTACGAATCATCACTCCAAACACCCTTACCATGTGGTAATCCCTCTTCATTCACTTCACCTATATATCTACATTCATATCGTTTACGACTAAATCTACCCCATACTCCATCATATTGTATAGTAGTACCATCACTTAACAATCTAATACGCCACCATTTCCTTGCAAATCCATTCTTTTGAAACCAACTACTAGTAACAAACCTTGGATATATGTAATTAACACATACAAACACTACCAAAGTTAATACTTCAGCTGCAATAAACATGTAAACTATCCATACAGTATCACTCCCTAGTACATCATTCACTAATGCACTTGCTAAAACCAACAATAATGGCCAATATACTAACATCCAGTAAAGAAGATGTATGAATTTAGATGAACCGAATATAGCCGTGATAACAATGGCAATGAATATCCATAATCCAATTAATACTATTTGTGATATTGTTAATGTTATTGATATTTGTTGATTGCCTCCTGTCCCGCCTCCTCCTGTAGCGCCTTTTTCAGTGTTGGTTGTGGCATATGTAGAACTCAATCCATAAACCAAAATGAGAAAACATAATAGTATAACTAAATGATACTTCGTCTTCTTCTTCTGTGGTCCATTTAGTTCACGTGTTAGTTTACGATTGTGCATTGTTAGGAATAGTTCAATTTGAGATGATGATAGTTCGTTACTACTTTGTTGTTGGTTTTGTTTTGGAGATTGTTGCTGTTGCAACTCGGGTGATGTAGTAGGATTGACGGCACCACTAGTTGTTAGCTCTACCCCGTCGGCAGAGTCTTCGGTACTTTGCATCGTCATGATTGATTGTGTCTACAGTTGGCTGGTTGAGTTGCAAATGTTTGTAAAGTGGTGCACCGTGATATAATATGCTCGTTATTGATAGAAATATCCCCTCTACGGCCACCACACCCACACTAATAACCAAAGCAGCGTTGAATAACTTGGTGTATTAATGATATACCAATGGCAATATTGCAAACTTCTACGATTGTTCAAGCTATTGCTATTGATAATACTTAGTGCCACTTACGAGTAGCGTATCGTGTATTTTTTGTACCTTTCAGCAAGTTTTCAAGTGGGCGCGAAGGTTTTTGTTAGTGATTTTTGTGCGAGAGTCCCGGACGGTACTCGGGTACCGTCCGGTGTCACAGTGACAAATTTCGACAGGTTTTTTGTTGCGATTGAAGGATACCGGTAGCCATCCGCGCTAAATTTAAATGCTCTTACATGAGGGTATGGGGGTGTTTAAGCGTGGTTATTGTTGGATAATGGTATAGTCAATGGCTGTTAATATAATATAATGTATTCTATATGTAGTGCTCTTCATAATGGTATTAGTTTACCCGGTGGCAATGACAGAAGCGAGTGGGATGCGGTCGTTTATCCACGACCTATCTCTCCACCCCCCTCTCCCTCTCCCTTGTTGGAAACAATAACGGCAACGGCAGACCCTCCGACACCCGCGGTGGATGATATCGAAGATGAAGATGAAGGAGAAGTTTATGCACCGTACG
>Ga0075439_12017_pt2 | contig 12578 bp, 9 predicted proteins | sample MintriSingleCell_FD_74264 | JGI IMG/M metagenome (GOLD analysis project Ga0075439, IMG submission 74264) | Marine eukaryotic communities from Monterey Bay, USA to study complex ecological interactions - Minidiscus trioculatus JGI Plate_4_G5... | ecosystem: Environmental > Aquatic > Marine >... | reverse complement strand
ATGCCTTCATGGCAGCCTGATCCTCGGCACTGCCTGAGGAGAGACAGGCACCCATCGTGTTGGTTGGTCGTTAGTTGTTATGTTTGTTCAATGATTAAATGAGGAGAAGGAAAGAGACGAAGAGATAGAAGATCGAATGAAAATGAAATAAAAATGAGAGTGATTTTTTTTTTTTGTAAAAAAATGCGGGAGTCTCTTTTCATTGCATTACATAATGTGCGTGTCTTGATATTCATATCACTACCACTACTACTAATCTATCAAAACAGCTCTAACTCTTCAGATAATAGTCTAGTACGACAGCTCCAACTCTTCACATATTATTATGGCACCGATAAGCAATGGCAAGTAGCACAGAAACCATCGATCCACGAGTGTTGAAGAGATACGACGCTACTCAAAAGATTGGACAAGGAGCATACGGGGTCGTCTGGAAGGCAATTAATCGCAAAGATGGCAAGACGGTGGCGCTTAAGAAATGCTTTGATGCTTTTCGTTGTGATGTCGACGCTCAAAGGACATATCGTGAAGTAATGTATCTCAAGGGTCTATCCGAAGGCGACGGCCATCCAAACATTGTCAAACTTCTTGATTTGATACGATCCAGCAATGATCGTGATCTTTACATCACATTTGCGTACATGGAGACTGATTTAAGCCAAGTCATCAAGGCTCGCATACTAGAGCATTCACACATTCAATACATTACATATCAGCTCTTGTGCGCATTAAAATTCATCCACTCGGCCAAGCTATTGCATCGTGATATTAAACCATCCAATATACTTGTAGATTCGAGTTGTGCAATCAAAATATGTGACTTTGGCTTGTGTCGATCAATTTCAACTGATGGAGTTGAGAGTGGTGAAAGGTTGGTACTCACAGATTATATTGCAACACGCTGGTATCGCAGTCCTGAAGTCCTCATGGGGTCACGAAGATACACCGAGGGTATTGATCTGTGGAGTGTGGGTTGTATTGTTGGTGAAATGTTTCGTACTCGTCCCTTGCTTCCGGGTGCTTCGAGTATGGCACAAGTTGAGAGAATCTTCGAGCTCACTGGCAACCCTACGGCACTTGATGTAAAGTCCTGGCAGTCTCAATTTGCAACTGCAATGCTTGAGAATGTTCAAGCTAAAAGTCGAGTCAGACTTGATGACTTGTGTCACAATCTACCACGAGATGCAAAACACTTGATGAAGAGCTTATTCAAGCTCGATCCAGCAAAACGAGGAACTGCATCATCGGCATTGGAGCATGACTATGTCAAAGACTTTCATAACCCTGCAAAAGAGGTTGTCTATCCACACGGAGCAATCAAGATTGGTATTGATGATTCGACCAAAATCAAGGCACATGAATATAGATCCGCACTCTATCAAAAGATTGATGAGCAAAAGAGAAGTCTTGCCTTGCAATCTATGCCTTTGACCGCACCCGATATTAATACAAGGTCCACAACTGTATCATATGATAGTCTTGACAATCCATCTAATCGAAGATAATAAATAATACCACATGATGATAAACTGTAACATAAAGTTGAATAAACTCAAGAATAAGTTGCTGTCTATCTCCGAGTTCGTCTTCTATGTCGTCGTCGTGGGGGTGGAGATGGCTCCTCTTCGGACGATTCACTACTAGACTCAACCTCCTCTTCCTCTTCTTCCTCACTATATTCACTCTCTGCCATACTTGATACACCCGCTTCTGATTCTTCGTCATTATCATCGTCGTCATTATCATCGTCATCATGACTATCACTCTCAGTCAATGGTACACCACTACTATTCAATCCAATCATTTCATCACTATCAATACTAAGTTTGGATGATCGTCTACGTCCAGCACCACCAACTATACTTTTCATAAATGATGATCCTCTCCTTATTGATGACCTTCTCTTCGAACTTACATTAGTATCTTTTCGTTCTTCTTCATATATCATATCATGTCCAATAAAGGCAGTAGCACTACCTCCCGCACCACCCACACCTGAATTGGCAATCATACGTTTACTTCGTTCTATGCGCATTAATCGTCGAGCACGTTTGACATATAACATGCTACAACATGCTAATACTGTATATAGTAAAGCAATTATAATGCCGATTGTCATTGATGTTGATAATGGTTCCTTTATTACATCACTGTTTGTCATTACATATACTGTTGGTGCATTACTAGGTTGTAACGTCGGCGGCTCGGTAATTGTATCAACAGTTATAACAGATGGAATCTCATCCAATGTATTAAAATAATTTGATAATGTCGGATTATCCTTAATTATTCTCATATATTCATCTTTATTCTGAAGTAATATAGTTGATAATAGTTCAGATGTAATTTGATTTGGTAATGTTGTATATAATATTGATATAACTAGAGTAACTTCTAATGATGTTGATGTTGGTATGAATTCGTTAGTTGGTGGTGGTGTTGGGGGTGGAGGAATGGGTGGTTTAGTGGGAACTACGGCATTTGGATCAATAAATTGTGTTGCTTCGTCGAATGTAGAGTTGTTTGGATCAACAAATGATGTTGTGTTCAATGGTAGATTAAACTCATCTTCAGGTCGGGATGTATTCCCCCGTCCTTCGTATGATTCAGCAATTGATATAGGATCAGGAGGAGACTGTAAGTTTCTCCTTAGCAATCTAATCCTACTCTTTCTACTACCACTGCCTCCGTCTCATCCTTCATCTATATCTATACCATAATTCAAAGAAGGAGGATCCAATATCTGTTGATAATAGACATTACAACCATATAATTCAATCTCATTCATATCTAATATTTCCTTTTCTTCATATAACTCTAATGTTACCTTTTCAAATTCATCTTGTTCAGGATTATTCAATGTTCGATATACTTCCTTGCCTGTTGCTAAGTCAATTGTTGAGGCTTGGACATTATGTAATGTTATTATTAAATTCACTTTGGATGTTGTTATTGTTGGTTTAGACGATGTTGTTGGTACTGTTGTTGGACTTGTACCATTGTTATTTGGAAGTGCAATGTTGGTTTGTTGACTCGAAGTAGTAGAGGAAGAAGAGGGTAAGAAGAAGGATGGCATATCCTCCAATGGCGGTAATTCAACATCCTCTGTATTTTCTATACAATTCTTCCAATTGATTACATTACCCAACTCCCTTTCCCTTCTATCTCTGTTATCGATACCAATATCAACCTCAATCTCTTCTAAACTACTCTCCTTAAGTATATTCTCTTCCATACTCTCCTCTTCTTCTTTTACTATATCTAAACAAGGTTTACGATGATACCACAACCGTCCCACAAATTCTCTAGGCTTTTTATAATAGATACGTTGATTTGCTTTATTATATGGATATATCATTATTGATGCCCCGGTATATATTGTTAGTTCCTCCTCTTCCATGAGAGGTATTGTATCACCTTTTGGTTCCTTGGAGTTTGAGGAGATTTGGGAGATTGATGTTATTGATTGTATTTGTGAAGAAGAGCTTGTTGAAGAGCGTGAATAGAGTAATGATCGTGATGATAATGTAATGTAGATAGATTGACGTGTTTCATCACCATTGATATTAACTGGTGTAAATTTGGATGGTGGTATTCGTATTAATCCACCTGCACTTGATATTGTTAGTTCCTCTTCTGTTGAAGTTGTTGAAGTTGTTGAGGATGAGCTACTGCCAACACCAAAGCCAGTGGCGAATCCACCCTGCATTCTCCTTCTTTTATCTGCATCTCTTCTCTCTGTATCTTCTCCTTGTGATGGTTTTGTAGAAGGTAATACAGTAATATTACCACTTGATACTTTACTAAACGATCGTTCTCTACCCTCAAATCCATGCCATGTACCAACCTTTGTATATATTTCGTATTGTATCTTATACTCCTCCTCTCCCTCTCTATTTGTATTATTAGCTTTACTAGTAACTGTAGTAGTATTGGTATTTGTACCATTCGTTATTGATTGAGACTCTAACTCATCCAAGTTGGGTATAATATAAAACTCCAAACTCTGTACCTGAATCACACCACTACCTTTAGTAGTTTCTAAATCAAATATAATACCATAACTTAATTGCAAATCATCTCTATTCTCTATATCACTTAAAGTTAATCCACCATTGTTTGATAATTCAATTAGTAATGGACGTGGTATTGGTGAAGATGATGGTGAACCTACAGGAGAAATAGTCGGTGGTGTTACCGATGGTGATATAGTGGTAGTTGGTGCTAAACTAATAAATTTTGTAGGTGAAACAGTCGGTTTTTTCGTCCGTTTAGGTTTCTGTGTAGGTTTATTAGTAATTACTATAGGTGCAATTGTAGGTGATTGTGTTGGTGGTGGACGAGGTTTCACACAGCCGGTATATCCAAAGCATGTTTCACCGGGTGTTGTACAGTCTGTGTCTAGTGTGGAGGGGCAGGGATTGGAGCAGGATGTAGCTGCGGCCATCCAGTTTGTTCCGCAGTAGTGGTTTTCTGTTGCTTGTACTACTACTATTGGTTGTGTGGTTAGTAGTATTATACATTGTATTATTATGATCTGTTGCATTATTGTTGTTTTGTTTGAAGTATTGTTTGAGTAAGTTTTTGTGCATAAGATGTGAGCACTCTTTAGTTACTCGCACTTATATCTCGTCTCCTCTATTCTAGCAGATATTTAGAGGTATATTAGCATATACACGCATATTGACCTTCCTTTACTCTTCAACCATTACGCTGCTACATAATCTAACAACGATTTATGTGAAAAAGTTGAAAGTCAAGCAAAAGGACAAGCCCTTCCTATGACATTTCAGAGAAAGAATTGTCTTGTACCGCTTCCGCGAGAAGGAGTGTTATTTAACGATCAAATAAAGGAGATGGTGAAAAGTGGCCCTATTAGACGCCTAACGACGCCGTAATAGCAACTGATATCCGTCCATCGAGCTCCGGTACATACCCTGTCAATATATGTATCATGAGGTCGTCATCATCTCGAAATAATAATTATGATAGAAATTATAATGACTCTCGTCGATCTAACTCACGTAATAGGAGAAGTAGTAGAGATGACGAATCCTACTCTTCAGGGCCAATAGACCCTTCCAAACCACAATGGTGGAATGATCAAAAGAAGTCAGAACGTCGTGCATCCGAACAACGCCGTCGTGATGAGATACGGTCTGAGAATGAACGTCGCAAAATTGCCAGTGGTAATGCAGTAACTTACAATACCCGCACTGGAAGAGGTGTACAAATTCAAGATGCACGTGTAGGTGCCCAAAATGGTAATACACGGTCACAACAGGAACAATATGATCGTAAAAATCGCAATGGTGCCGGGGCATACAACGCCACCGATAGTAATCAGCCACGTAATGCAAAAGAAGCAGAAAAGTTAAAGAAAATGAATATGGATATGATGGATATTCATGACGATCGATTAGGAAGAGGGAAAACAGCCGATGAAGAATTAGAAGGACGTAGTATATGGGACTTAGTTGATCGGGGTACATTAATGGTTGGATGTTGTTTAATATTGGTTGTTATTATAGCAGTAACAATCCCCGTGGCATTAATCTCTGAAGATGAACCGTATGTCATGCCACGAGCACCAAACCCTCCATCCCAAAGTCCAACACGACAACGACAACCCGTCGAAGATGATATTATGTTAGCACTAGCGCGTATAACGCCCGGTGGTGAGGAGACATTACAGGATACAAGTACGGCACATCATCGTGCATGGCAGTGGTTAGTATATGAAGATGGGATGGAATTAGGACCAAGTAAGGATCATTTACATCAACGATACGTATTAATGGTTATTTACTTTATTAGTGGTCCATGGACACCCGTCGAAGGACGATTGGAATGGGGTAGTCCGGTACATGAATGTGAATGGGAGGGTATCTATTGTAAAGATGTGGAAGAGTTGGAAGAAGAATTGGAGGGTAGGATTGATGAATTGTTAGAGGTGGGACGGGAGGATGGGATTAAGATTGACGTGCCACAGCGTATTGCTAATAGGTTAGAGTTGAGACAGCGGTTGGTTAGTGGGGAGGTGCCTGCGGAGTTTTCGTTGTTGTATTATTTACAACATTTGGTACGTATTATTTTAATTATGTGTTGGTGCGCATATGTTGTGTTTATATGAATTATTCAACATTCTAATATCCACCCAATATTCATATAACAGGATTTGGAAAATAACAAGTTGATTGGGGCATTACCCACCCCATTATACAAGTTGTTTAATCTTCAGACACTCTTCCTTGAACAGAATGAGTTGACGAATGTTGATGCCATTGGGGAGTATCGTCATCTTGAACATTTGGCATTATCCAAGAATAACTTCCAGGGCGCTTTACCAGAGTCCTTCAAGAATCTTAAGAAACTCAAGACGTTATATCTGCATACCAATAGTTTCACCGGACAGATATTTGATACCCTCAAGGACTTTGTTGGTTTGGAATTGTTAGATATTGCGTTTAATCAATTTGAGGGGACGTTGCCTGCCGAGTTTGGCAATATGAAGAATTTAACAAGTGTATTCGTTGGACATAATAGGTTCAATGGTAATATCCCCGAAGAGATTGGTAATTGTAAGAACCTCAAGGAATTCCAAGTCGATGGTTCACATGATATTGGAGGAACGATACCCTCCGCTCTTGGTAATTTACCCGAGCTTACATTCCTCAAGTTGGATACATGTGCATTTAGTGGACAGTTACCCATGAGCTTGGGTAATGCCAAGAAGTTATCATTCTTGGATGTCAACTCGAATGACTTATCGGGTAATATCCCCTCACAACTGGGGAAGGCGATTAGTTTGAAAACGTTGGGTTTGGCGAATAATAATTTCGCCGGTGACGTGCCGAGTGAGTTTGGTAATCTGGAAAAACTAGAGAAACTATACCTCCAGAATACAGATTTATCTGGAGCAATGCCTGAAGAAGTATGTGCCCTTCGAGATCGTGATAATGCCACTGTCCTTGAAGTACTCTTCGTGCCATGTGATGTTGAATGTGACTTGCAAACATGCTGCACGCAGTGTTCTTAGGATATAGTGAATACTGTATATGCATTTGGGGTTTTGTACAATAGTGTAGGATATACATATAGGATGTTGGTGAATGGGGGTGTATCACCTTTTGTAAAGAAGTAATAAGAACAGTCAAAAGTAATCCTACATAGCTTTGCTAAGCTCATTCTTCTGTCATGGTATCCTAAATACTATATGTATATATCTTCCACGGAGTCTAATGAATAACCAACCTGCAAACTCTTTACCCTCCCTTGTTAGATGAGATAGCAGTCTGTTGCATTCATATTACTGAAGAGGCTTAAGCAAGTTCTTGTACTTTAGCGAGAAATGTAGGCTATCGCGCGTAGGCTAGAAAAGGATACCTTTCGTATCTTTTTCAACCCATCAACCATAATGAAATTTTGATGAAAAGACAACTGATGGCGGATGGCGTTGACTATTATAACTCCTTGACACATCTGCTTTAGTTGTCATCAATCAACAATACTTGTTATAAACAATAGATATACCGGGTGTGTGAAGCTCTTCGCTCAGCAATCAAACAACCAAGGAAAAACAAAAATATAGATACCACAACAATACAATACATGACTTTACTTCTCCTCTTCACCCTCCAAATCCTAGGATTGTCCTCATCATTCCAAATCCCTACCCCTTCCAACACTATTGGTAAACTTATTTATAGTACTGCACCGGCTGAGAATGATATTCGTCATGATGTAGAGGCTGCTGAAACTTCTCTTGTATGGGATGACGATGATGCGATGCAGCAAGTTAAAGATCTAGAAAGATTAACAGGATCATCTGATACTGATATAGAACCGGCGTTGCACTTCCATCAGAATGCAAAGAAAATGTATGAAGATGTTATTGATGGTACGCCTTTCTTTGTAAGGAAGACAACAAAGACTCATTTAGATAAGGGTATTCGAGAGTTGGATATGCAGGTAATCACTGAAAGCGATATGTATGATATTGTTAATAAGATCACTCCCAAGCCATTCTTGAAACACAGCCTAGATATTTTGGATGGTCACAAGTCACTTCCTCTAGCCAAGTCAGTATCTGCAAGTAGTGTTGTTGACATTGAAGCTTATGTAGAAGAGGACGTCAAGTCAGACTCCTACATGATCCATAACAAAGAACTATACTTCGAGCAAAACTCGAAGCTCATGTATGACAAGGTATTAGAAGGACATCCATTGATTGTCCGGCATATAGTTGAACGCAACTTGAACAAGGCAATTGCTGAAAAATGCACTAGGATGGTCAGTGAAAGTGATTTGTATCAAGTTATCAGGCAAGAGAGCCCAAGAGCTTTACTTGATTACAATCTCATGATCTTAGATAAGCACTGCACTGGTATGTCACTGGAAAAGCACTTTGCCGATGGCAGCAGCAGCAGTAGTAGTACGGATACAATCAAAGACACTTCCACCAACTCTCTCATGATTGCAGGAAAGGTATTTGTTTTCCAACAAAACGCCAAACTGATGTATGACATGACACTAGAAGGGACTCCTCAGTTCATTCGTAAGAAGACCAACGAGAACCTTGATAGTGCCATACTCGATGTCTGCGTCAATGGAATGGTATCTGAGAATGATATGTATGAGGTAGTAAAGAAAGCAACGGTGAGTCTCTTTTATCATGTTTAGTTTACACTCAACCATCTTTTGTTCACCTTTCACTATCTCTCCTTGCTTCATCTAGCCTAAGCCATTTGTGAAATACGGATTGTTAGTGTTAGACGAGTTTAAGACCGTGTAAAAGAGATGAGTACATATAATTGTTCTATATTCAATGTGGGGTTTGAGAATAGCTGTGTGTTGTGTAGATATTGTATTTTGTCTATTTGTAGAGTATCTAAGATGTTAAGTTTTATTGTTGATATTGATATCTACTTGAGATGACGTTCGTCGTCGAGCTACCACGACTAATTTCTCTGCACCTTTCCCTTCCGACCAGTGTTTCAGACTCAGCTTCTCAGCAACTGAATGAATCAATTTGCGCTTTCGAGCACCCATCCCCTTTGAAAACCGATATTCTTGAGATACTGAGCTTTTGACTAAGAACTGTTCTATCTCTGATGTGACTTCCTTCTCTTCTTGGGTTGTCCAATCATTCTGAGTATTTATTGTTGAGCCTGGCGACACAGTATCATTCCCAAACAAATGATTCAAGGCGACTTTGAAATCATTATCACACGATGTGTCATCGGGTATTGATATGGTGTTGTTCTGACTCTGTGTTCGGTATGGATTACACAAGTCTTCAAACCATCCAATGAGGATATCATTCTTTACGCTGCACTCCCAAGGTACCATTCGAGAGAGAATTACATTCACTGGTGTTTCATGACTGACAGAGCACTCGATGCATTCTTTAGAATAAAGAAGTCTATCCCACTCGACTAAAGCTTTTGCTGCTCGGCGACATGCATTCTTTGGCTTACGTATATCACCAATCTCACTGTAGTCACTAGCTTTTGCTATCTCGTCAAATGCAATCTCTTGCTGCTTTTTTTTAGATGGATTGTTATGACTATTGTCCGACTCATTCATGTCTTCTTCAGCCTCTTTTTCCAAAGAAGCAATCATCTTTTTGCTCTGTGGATAACTGATTTCCTTCTCATTTCCTCCTGTGCTTTGAAAGACATATGGATTCTTTGCATCGGATTGTAATTTACCACAACAACAGCTGCATACGACAAACGAGGCTTTTTGGTTGAGACATTTCCTCAGTACCAAATCACTAGCTTCGCCACAAGCATGCAACGATACGCCAATATCAAACTCATGGGGATATGATTGAATCGATCCATAATATGTTGATAGATTGGGAAGTGTAGTTGATACCTGAATACTATCAACAATGTCATCTTTCTTACTCGTCAGTTGTACTCCATCTACTCTTTTATGAAGCAAATCTAAACTGTATTGCTTTAGGTCGACACATACTACTTCAACTTGTGGTAAAAGTAAAGCTAATGGCACTGCTAAGTGTCCTGTGCCTCCTGAGATGCGCGTTATCACGGTTATAATAATGATGAGAGAGAGGAGATGATACCATTTGTCAGTGAATATGCGACTTGCATGGGCAATCAAAGGTAAACAATAAATCAGTCGATTGCCGAGACATTATACTGAACACACGAATTCATATCATAAAACAATACTAACGCGGACTTTCCGGCAAAGTCTATTATTCTAAATGTTTTCTTCTTGTTTGCCTTTTCATTTTGTAGTATATCATCAGGAATCAATGTTAATATACACTGAATCAAGTTGGCCAGCTGCGTCTCCTTTCTCCAAGCTCTTTTCATATCCTTTAAATCTCCCACATCTCGTGTTGTATTATTACTAGTCTCTCGTACACAGCCACAATGTGGCAGTGAAGTTTCTTTATCAAACGGCCACGGTGAATCGTTATTGCATACAACAGAGGGAGTCAGACCCCTACATTTCCAATACTTCTCTGCATTGTCTACCAGTTTCTGTTTATCGGTATCATATATAAATGATGGAAGTTTGGAATATCGTGGAGTCAAATTATGCAATGCTTCTTGACATATCTCATACTTTGATGATAATGTAGAAGAAGGCTTTGTAGAGAACATACCTAACATAACTGATTCGTACTGTTTGAGGAGGACGCCATTGTTTCCTTTACGTGCTTTAGTCTTTTGTTGCGCACCCGCAGCTGCATTCCGTATATCCTTTGTTGTCTTTTGTTTCTTTTGTTTTTCACCCATCATCTTCTTCTAATTCATTTCCACATTAATGGATCTCTGGAAAGACTTTAGTTCTACTCTGAATTATGACCATCGTCATTCAAAGTTGATGTGAGGATACCACTACTGATCTTTCTCTACTTATCCAGAGGAAACTAAACCTATCGACGCCTACTGCAAGTGCATAAAATTTCAGATTATATGGGTTGCTTTCTCTACTAGGGAGGAGCATTGGGAGGATGGAGTAGATGAAGATGAGTTGATGTATATAAAAGGCTAGTACTTAGTACCTTGGGGGTATCCTAGGAACCACGAACCGCCTGTCCAGTAATGTGAGTATGAGGAGCAAGTTTATCTTCATTGGTTTAATAGTAGTAATACTAATATACGAGCATGATGGAGACGAAGTGGGCAGCCTATACGGCGTGTCTTGTTATTTTGACTACAATCGTCGGTAGTCTTTTATTTGGCAACACAGGCAACAAACCTACTACACAAAAAATGACACATGCAAAAGGTATCAAGCGGGTAGAAGATAACAAACAGATACAGCGTGATCTAGGAATTAATATATTGAAGCAGAGAATAGGTGACGAGTCAATAGCCGAAACACTCACAAGGTTGCAATTAAAGTTTAAACCTGGAAGAGAATTTATTAAGATGCCAATGAGTAGTACTGTTGATGAAAACCCATACCCATATCGATATCCTTTCATACGTTATGTAGAGTGGAATGATTTGTCGTTTGATACCAAGCATATGTTAGAGACAGGCTTGGGGTATACAAAGTCAAGTTGGAACTACATGAATGCCGAAGTTGAATCGAAGAAGTTTGCTCAACTTACAACAACAGCACAACAGAGTCTTCAGATGATTGGTATCGAAAATTATGTGTGGGATTGTTTCTTCAATCATTATTCTTCATACAGCAGGCAAGAACTCAAAAAACTTGGTCTTGACCAATATACGAATGCATTGTCAAGTGTATCTTATCAAAGATGGTCTAAATTGACAAAGAATGAACAGTATGCAGCGACACAGCTCTGTTTCTCACAACACACATGGGATGAGGATCCTCTCGGTACTTGGTAGTTTTGTGATTAATGTTGCTGATGTATTTAAAATATATATGTGATATTTGTACTACATAAGGAGTTGTATTATATGTAATATAAAAAATCTTGTCAAAACAAAGTGTTATAATATATATCATGATATTATAGTCATTAATTAAAAGACCGACGATTTGATGCTCTGGCTCGAGCCATTTCCATTCTTCTTTGACGATCCTCTCTAGCCAACGTTGAAGTATTGCTCCGATTAAAAGATTCTTGTCTAGAAGATTCGTTGCCACTGTATCTACTGCCGCTTGAGGACCGTGCTCTTCGAGATGGTGATCTCGAACTCATTGATCGTCTCGGTGCAATAGGACCATTGTTATAATCATTGTTATCTCCATTTGATCTCGTATTACTTCTTGATCCTACTCCTTCGCCATCGGAATAATCTCCGGACTCTGTGCGTCTACGAGATTGATTTCTTGGTCTTGGGGCTGACCTACTTCGTTTCGGGGGTATCTTTTGTGTAGTGATTAATGATGGATCCTCTTGTGAGAAGCCTTCTTCACGACGCCCGATAAAGTTGGGTATCTCTTGTGATGTAGGTGCAGTACTTCTTCTACTATATTGTGGCGTTTCATGGTCCTCGTTGCTTCCATTGTGGTTCTCAAAGGTACTCCTTCTAGTTTGGTTTTGACTTGTCTGTCTAGGTGGTGGCGGAGGTATTCGTTGAGATGTTTGAGGTAGATAATCGTCAACCTGT
>Ga0075439_11942_pt1 | contig 12589 bp, 10 predicted proteins | sample MintriSingleCell_FD_74264 | JGI IMG/M metagenome (GOLD analysis project Ga0075439, IMG submission 74264) | Marine eukaryotic communities from Monterey Bay, USA to study complex ecological interactions - Minidiscus trioculatus JGI Plate_4_G5... | ecosystem: Environmental > Aquatic > Marine >... | reverse complement strand
AAGATGTGGAATTGTTCTTAGTATCCTTCTTTCCCGTTTGTTGCTGTTGCTATAGATATAATATATGATTATCATCAATTTCAATCGATAAGTTTAAGCTCTCATTCTGTTTCTCCTCAGATACGTCTAACAATTGATCGATATATATTTGATTTAATTGATTAACTAATTCATTCGGATCGATATTATCATTATCAATAATACTGTTGTCAGAAGAGATGATATTATTATGAGAGGATGATGAATCTGTTGATAGATCTAGCCATTCTGCCGATTGACGTCGGTTTTTCTTCTTATTGCTACCACTGCGGCTGTTGTTGTTGAGTTTGGTTCTAACTGATGTAGGGCTACTAGGTTTCTTTTTGCTGCTGATGTTGATATGTTTAGGCTTAGTAACATTAATTGAACTATACCGCATTGATTCTCTTCGAGTTGGGCTATCATCACGGCTATCATCATTTGGGTTAGTAACGCGACGATGAGATACTGGCTGCTTGATGATATCGATATCACTAGAGAAAGGATTGATATTCTCTTTGTTTTTGTTACATTGCAAGACAAATGCTTCCCATGTTGATTCTGTACCAAATTCACAGTGCACCATGACCATGGTTGTTGGTTTAAATGTTTGGTGTCAGTGTTGGTTGCAACGATGAAATGATGAGTATAGAAGTTGATAATCAGTGAATATGTAGTATTGCAATAGAATATCTCGTCCTATCGAATCTAATGACGCTCAATGTCATATAATATTATGGTCGCTTGTTACTACTATTATCACTACTCTTAGAGGTATATGTTAGGAAAGCATCATCGTTCGTCGGCAGCACTTCAAATTCGAAAAAAAGCAGAAAATGGAGGCACTTTGCCAACGACCGGTATCCTCTTGTGAGTAACTTAGGTATGCCTAGCCTACCTCTAACTGGATGCACATGGATATCTCAGACTCAGAGACGTCCCCAGGCTAGGGGTTACTACCGTCCCCATACCTACATCATTAGGTGATACATCATACAGTAAAGACATGATGCTAAAGAATCGGAGTGTAGTTTGAAGAGCACATCTCTCTACCCTGGGACACAAGCTACGATTACGATATTGAGCATATCTTATTCTTATGCACAAACCTAACCAAATGGGATTTAGTCTATATCTACCTTGATATTGATAGTTATCTATCATTCCTGAGATCTTCCCTCTAGCAATTTACCTCTCTATCCTTCTGTACAACATGACATAACCTAATCTAAACTAACTTCTTCTATCCCTCACTTCACACATACACCTCTATCTCTCATAAAGTCTATATATGATACTGCAACCAATCGATACATTAAGCTCATACCAATTGGCCCGCTCATCAACAAGTCCCCGCCTCGAATACTCTACTACTAGTACTACTACCACTCATTCAACTCATCTTTAGTAACCCAACTGTCCTCAACATTCCTAGGCGATATAGCACTGCTACCACTACTACTCCTTCTATACTTTTCCCTACTACTACTATTGCTCTTCTTATTATTCCATATATTGAAGATATTGAATGAGTCAACTAAATTGGTAGAGCTATCAAAACTACTTGAACAACTACTTTCACCGTTTGTTGTTGAATCACTGCTGCCGCATTCGTAATGACCCGCATCATTAGTATTAGAATTATCGTAGCCAAGATAAGACATGATAGTATCAAATGGGGAAGAGGCTGGTGTATCCTCTTCTTGTTCATCAAGTGTGTTATTATTGTTGTCGGTATCTTGAAATATAGAATGAAATGGAAATAAAAAGTTTGATAGCGTATCGATTAGTGTTGTTGAACTCTCGGTAGTAGACGATGGTGTATCTAATGTTGGTGTATCGTCACTACTGCTACTACCACGGCTTACTCGACGTTTGCTTTTCGATCTCCTCTGTTGACGTTGATGTCTATGCCGACGCGGCTTGTTATTGTTATTGTTAGTACGATGCAAACGTTTCTGTTTCATCTCGTGCAGTATCGCATATAACTCTTGCGGATCTTTGATATTGTTAATGATGGTATTGTATGCCGCGTTTTCTTCATCGGTATACTGCTGCTTATTGTTAGGGCTGCTACCTCCAACATTGTTAACATCGTTAGATTGTTGTCGCGCTGCACTGTTGTGATATCGCTCAGCCTCTGCTAGCTCCTTCGTGTACTGCTGTTGAGACAACATCTCTCTATTGCAATAGACTAATTAGATCACCGCCGTGCTGCCAATAGCAAGGATAGCAAGGGGCGGGCATGCCAATCTCACAGTAGATGATGCTTGGTCGAGGGCTGTCGAGGGTTGCGAACTGATCGAATAACGGCCACTTTTCGATGAGACTTTGAGACAAGAGTCTTCAAAAGTTTTCACGATGAAACTCTTTAGGGGGAACAATAGTCAAATAGCAAAATATAATATAAAATATCAAGAGTCAAAAATACATTAGATAAACACATTATTATGAGAATAAGCTTTTGTAAGTTAGGTATATATTGTGTAATGTGTAGGACGATAGCATTATTAAGAGGGTATCAGTATACCGATGGTTATGATGCTAAGATTTCTAGTCTTTTGTTGTTGCGGCAATTATGGGGTGCATTGCAAAAGTTTTTATTTTTGTTGGGTAATTTGCTGATGCTGCTGTGGGCCGTGTATCTCTTGTGAAATAGCCATACGATGATACCCTTAATTTTAATTAAGTTTACATATGCACTGACAATATATATCCCTTTATAAACCACAGCAATTGTAATGAACCAATTGGGAGAGATAGAAAAGTATTGACACAAGATATAATATATGCATCATCAAAATTAACAAACACAAACACATCACTTCGTACACATGGATTGATATATCAGCGAATAAGAATAAGTTAAAACAATATGAATCAACAAAATAATGATCAACCCGTACGACGTTCAAGACGTCTTGCTACTATCATCCCCGCCTCTGATTGGATTAGTATTGGCTATTCACAAGTTGATGCGCGGTCAATGGAAAAGATACAGCTTGGTATTAAGAAGTATTGTGATGGCGATGATAATGAAATCATACTAATAGGAAATAGTGCCGAAATACTCCCTCATCATGATATGATGCTTCCTCATTGGAAAAAGTTAGCTATTGGATTTAACGGACGAACATTGAAAAAAATTTCTCTTTGTGGCATTACTCTACCCACTCCAGTATTAGATATTATCTTTCCAGCGCTACAGTCAATTGGTTTGTCAATTTTGCTACATGATGTTCAATTGGGGAATGAGGGACTACTGCGTTTAACATCTTTCATCAAAGATAACACAACTATAAAAACCCTTAGTATCGGCGGAGAAAGAATTTATGATCTTTCTATTGCCAATTCCCTGTCAGGTGCGGTAAAGGATCACCCATCTCTAAACGTTTTGTTTTTCTTTAAGTGTGGACTAAATAATGCTGAAATACTAAGGAGATTATTAGAGGGCTGTACAAAATTGAACCATTTAGGAATAGACGGTGAAAAGTTGGGATGTGAGGCTGTTAGAATCTTAGGAGAATTCATATGCAACAATTATCCTTTAAAACATCTCAATTTGACTAGTAGCAAGATCTCAGACAATGATACATTACTATTGGCCTCAGCATTACAAATGAACACAAATCTATCGAGCTTGAATCTAAAAAAGAATGACATTGCAGAAGAAGGGGAAAAGGCATTACTTAAGGCTATGTATGATCCAACGAGCATGGATACAATCATTGAATCAAACCACTCATGTGTGGCATTCACATATGAAATGGGAAGCGAATCTTCAATAGCACAGCGCCCCCCTCTAGAAACAGAGGTCTTCTTGATTAATGTAAGGGATACCCACAGTATTATGCAGAAGATCAGGATGAAAGTTGTGGCGGCATTATGTGGTGTGGATGGGGATCTCTTTGATCTATCTCATTTCAATGATTTACCCCTTGAATTAATGCCTCGTGTATTGGAGTTGATTCAGGAGCATACGAAGCTTCGAAAGAAAGTGGTCAGAAGTAGGGAATTGGAGAGAGACGCCTTGTCAAGACTCTTCCATACCTTACGGGGATGGGAGTTACCTCTGCTGTTTGAGAATCTAGGCAGTTCATCTACAAAGTGAGCTACTAGGTAGGAAGAGAAAGGGAAGACCCGACGATGAGTTGTTTTGCATGATATGTCCTCTTGAATTGCGGAGTCCACAAATATGGGACTATACATAGTTTATCTAGGACAGTAAGGTATTCTAAACCATACCTGCCCAATTTTCCATCTGCTAGGGCATAATAGAATAATGAATGTTTTAGACTGTTGCCATAACTAAGAAGTAAGAAGGTAAATCTCAGAGGATATGCACAAGAAAAGACTTTCGTGAATAAACTAGATAGCCTCTTATTAATCCCTACTGTATAGCAACTGTATAACAATATATAACTAAATGAAACATATCCACTAGCATTTAGATAGTCCCTAACTAAACTAAACCCATTCGATAAACATAGTTTACCGCTCTTACTAAACGAAATCTAACTCTCAGGATAATACGAAGAACAAGTGTTGCAACTCTCCGAAGTATTCGAACAACTTTCCGTAACATATCTAACTAATCCATAAACAGTATCACCTATTATCTCAGTACTACATATAGTTGGTATACGAAAATTATTAGTAAATTGTGTTTCATCTTCATCATCTTCTTGATATTCTGTTGTTATTACATATTCGGCACCGTTATGTTGTATTATATTCTCGTCTGTTGGTACTGAGGGTGTGGTATTAGATGTTGTACTGTTGTTGAGTTTATTGGTTGGTAGGGAAGATGCACTTTCATTAGCCAATTCACGGTTAGCCGAGGTTGTATTGTTCGGTGTGGTACACTCATCTTGATCTCCGCTATTGCAACTACTACCGCTAGTACTAACTGCAATAACATCCGCTGTACCCTCTTCTTCGCTACTACTAGCACTATCATTATTAGCCGCCGTTTCTTCAATCTGTTCATCAGCACAGAAATGTGACGAGGCGAATAATGTTATTGTTGCAATGCCTGCTAGTATGTCTATCATCGTGTAGTGCTATTGTGTGTTGTTTTGTGAGTTTTTGTGACTCGATCTCAGCGGATCGTTTTCTTCCTCTGCTCTTTTATGAGTACTCTCGATCAACCCCAATAGTAGATACAATCCTCCTCACCTCTCCTTGCTGCTCCCTGTGTTGTGTGGTGTTTGAGGTGGTACTTTTTGACTCGACTTTCTGCAAGTTGAGCTAGAATGATATGCCAACGGTCTCGTACCCAAGGAATATGTATTGCAAAATACACGCATGTTGTACTCTCTACCAAACTCTCATAATTTGAGAATAGAAATATTGTCATATGTGGTGTTGAGAGAGGGTGATAGATATATAGGTAGAGAGATAAGAGTGGGAATACCAAGAAGATAGTGTGAGTTATTGAGCCTGTATTGTACTCTTGATATTGTGCAGTTTCGTGGTATGCGGGGAAGGAGTAGAAAAAAAGGAATGATTATATACTGAGTTGCAATTGTTTACATACCTATGGAGTATGTATTAATGTTGTTTTGATACATTTACATATTATATTTGCAATGTGTTGCTGAATCCTTATACTTCTATATAAATTGCATAGATTTGTTGACACATAAAGTCCATACTCTGAACAAAACATATGGTATAAAATTTGAACACAAGATATGAGCAGCTTACAAATCAATAACCAATCTCCTCTTCGACGTTCGAGTCGTCTTGCTACTATTATCCCCGCATCATATTGGACTAGTATTGGCTACTCAGAAGAAGGTGGGCAAGCAAGAGTTAATCTACAATTAGATATGAAGCGATACTGTGATGGGAGTTTTGATGAGTTTACTATTATTAAACTTATACCAAAAGACAGTGAGGGGGAAATTTACCTACGCAATTTCAAGCTATCTCATCATGATATGATGTTACCTCATTGGCAAAAGTTTAGGAACAGTATGAGTGGACGTAATACCGTTAAAGATGTACATCTCTGTGGCGTTGAGCTGCCCGTATCAGTATTAGATATTATACTTCCAACATTCCAATCAATGAATAATTTGAGCAGTTTAACATTATATCGAACAGGGTTAAGGAACGAGGGGTTCCTACGCTTATCATCTTTTCTAAAAAAGAACACAAGTATAAAACAACTCGACTTTTTTGGGGACACACTTGATGATATATCAGTTGCTACATCCTTCTCGGATGCGGTGAAGAAACATCCTACTCTTGAACAAATTGGATTTACTGGTATACGGGGATTGAAGAACAATATTGGATTGAAGAACAATATTATCCTTCGAAAAGTTCTTGAAGGGTGCAGTAGAGTTAGGGCGCTGCATTTGATACGGAATGCCTTTGACTCTGAGGGTGCTGCTGTCTTAACAGATTTCATTAGTAGTAACCATCCTACAGAATTGCTCAATTTACAACAAAACAACTTCTCAGACAACGATACGTTACTATTGGCATCAGCATTAAAAAAGAACACACACCTCAAATGGTTGAACTTACAAAATAACAATATAACAAAAGTTGGGGAGAAGAATCTACTCAGTGCACTATTTGATCCGTTGAGTATGGATTCAACAACTACTAAATCAAACCATACGTGTCTTCCATACACATATGATATCCACAACAAATCCATGCAATCTAAGCGAATGTCTGGTTATGAATGGGAACTTTACGAAATACATTTGAATAGACTACCAATGAAGCAAACGATCAGGAGAAAAGTTATACTTGCACTTTCATTATGCAAAGCAAGGCAAGTAGAAGGGCGTCTCTTCTTTACCGGGGAACTCTTTACCCTATCCTATTTCAATGAGCTTCCTCTTGGGATTATGCCACGGGTATTAGAGTTGATTCAGGAACACACTGAATTTAGGAAGATCAAGAGCCCACCCGTCCAATTGGAGAAAGATGCCTTGTCCAGACTCTTTCATACTTTAAGGGGTTGGGAATTGCCTCTATTGTTTGAGAACTTGAGCCCTAAGAAAGGGGCAGCCAGGAAGAGAAAGAGGAGAAAGACCCGGCGTTGATTTGATAGACAGAGAGGGAGGAAGATTAGGGAAGAAGAGAAAGAGGAAGACCAGTCGTTGATTTAGTAAAGGATTATGTTACATATGCACCGCATATTGTATCATACTAGTACCCGAGAATAGAATACGAGCCTAATCTAAGAAACATCCATGAAATAACAAGCTTTTCTTTTTATCTTTACAACCCCAATTAAACTTATCATTTAATACCACCACACAAAAATGAATCAAAATGTATCTCTCCCCAATTAAGTCTCGGGGTGTTCTTCTATATTTGTACAACATCTAATAACAATCACTTGAACCTCGTATTATTATATACCCTCCGAGTCTCTTGATGTATAATCGGTATTAAGGCTACCAAAATCAAGAGACTCATTCCCCTCTATATTCCACTTTTTCCCACTCTAAACAATCCACTTCTATAATACCTGTTCATTTCATCACTTTATTCTACAATACCCTCCTCGTCTTCGTTATTCTCGATCTAGTTATTTCATTAAGGATTGTCAGACTTGCAATCATCATACCAAGGAGTACACATGGTAGCAATTTCAACTTGCTTATTCATATACCATGCGAAGATACCACAGGCGTCTACTATATCAAAATCATCTAACATACGGTTGTGTTTGTTGTTGAAATGGGGAAAGAGAGACGGGGTTGGTTAGTACAGGGGAAGACAACAAAACATACAAAACCTTTACCCCAAAAAAACAAAACTAAGAAAGTAGAATACGTACCAGCATTAATAGTACAACCAAACGTTGAATTAGTACACCCACCATTACTTTCTGCTGCTATTGAACAATCATCATCATCATCATCGTTTCCGTTAACGTTACTAACATGTACAATTGAGTAAAGTATAGCAAAAAAGCAATAGAGAAGGGGGGTCAGTGAACATTTATCTTCCTTCATAACCATTGAAAATTTATAACGCCGGCATATATCAACAACTGACATTAACAACTTATTGTTTGTAAACACAGGTTCTAACAATAAAACTTACCTAACATTATCTTCATACCATTGATAATATTCTGATACTGTATCAGATTGTACACGAGGTAGTTGTTTTGATTGTGTTTTATTTGTTGAGATTGTTAGCTCATTATCTAATACTATATCGTTGTTAGAAGCGAGGGCGTCGACATCAGCAGTAGTAGATTTAAGAGCATCGGCCTGCTGTGTATCGGCGTGAGAAGTAACACCCTCAATATTCTCATCAATATCACTGCTAGACAAAGCAGCATTCGAGGTAGGCTGTGTAGCAATAGATATTTGTCGTGTACGTATTGAATGTGCTGCTGATGATAATGTTGCATAGATTGATGTTTCTGCTTGAGTAGGTTTTGTTTGTGACGATTCGAGTGTGTGTGTGTTGCTGTCGTTATCGTCGGTGGGTGGCGAGGTAGTTACGGTGGGTGTAGAAGTAGAGGTTAAGGTTGTGGTGGAGGTTGTTGTTTCTACCTCGATTGTTGGATTATTATTCATATTTGTATTGGATGATGGTGGTGTTATTTTAGTTGTTGGTATTGCTCGGCTGGTTGTTATAGGCTGCACCGTATCATCATTATTAGTTGTTGTTGATTTAGTAGTAGTTGGTATAATTTCATATCCCTCATCACCACAACTAGTAACAACCATCTTACTATCCTCTACTAACGATACTACAATCTCTTTACTGTCTTTACCATTATTTATATCGTTATTAGATGACTCGCTTTCACTACTGGAGAAGCTACATTCTGTTAAACCAGGTGGCTGCTCATCCTTATTGTTATTGTTATTGTCAAGATTGTCATCAACATCAGTTGGCAATGAAGAGATTGTACGATCACCCATACTCCGAACATTTAATATACCGAATGTTTGTGTTGTTGATAATGAGGTATTGATGTTCATATTGTATCTGGCCTATGATTTATTGGTGATATATTGGTTAGATTGCATGTAAATTGTATTGCCTATTTTGAATGGATAGACTATCGAAGGTTGTTATTTGAAACAACAGTGCATCATCAAGCATAAAAGCTGTTGTACTTTTGGATGCAGCATTGTCTCATGGAGGCACTTAAAATTCAAATTGCTTTCTGCCAACGGTTGTGGTATCCCGATACCTTTTAAATCACACACAAGTCACATCCTCAAACATCACGTATAAATCACAAAATCATCCGTATCTTTTTTTTTTACTCACAGAAAATGCATTGCAAATGGCTATCTCTTTACAAGCATAGACTAATGCTCATATTATCACCCTATTTGTTGTATATTATTGCATACCTCAAGCTTTTGAGAAATAGATATAGTGTAGAAGAAGAGATTAGAGCCGCCGCCGCAACGACCAACGATATAGCACTGCAAAAAATGATATCCTTCTGTCGATCTCTGATGATATCAATCATCTTCGTACTTGCAACATCAATATCTTATACCTCCGCAGCACAAGTGCGACGACAATCTAAACCATCCTCCACTGACGACCCCTACATCAAATATCCACCAGGAGTATCAACCTACGGTATAGATGACGGGGGATGTTACTTTTGTACTGAATCACAGGCATCACCTGGTAATACTATACCATTAGTAGGTAATGAATTAAATGAACATTGTCGTAAAATGTGTGAGGCTAGTGAAGAGTGTGTTGCCTATACTGTTGGTAGGGCTGCTTGTACGTTTTTAAGTTGTGTATTGTGTGTATGTTTAGCTGCATGTTGTTTTGATGTGTCGTTCGTATTGCTAACTGCCTCTCCCCTTTCTCCTTTCTACTTCTCAAATGACTAGCATTGCCAGCTCAACGATATCAATTCGATAATGAATCAAACTGCTGTCTTGAAAAAAAGAAGTATTCATCTGACCTATTTATAGACGCATCGAAGATCAAAGGTAATCAAAATATTTGTAAGTTAGATAGCATGTGTTGGCAACGTTATGAAAAGAAGGATATTAACAATAATAACAAAGCATCAACACTAGGAGGGGATATGCAAAATAAGAAGACGATTAATCCAATATATCCAATAGCAGACACCTACATACGAGATGGTATACATGAAAATACAAACTACGGTACCGAAACTATACTACCAGTAAAAACTGCCTCACAGGATTATACACGTATATCATTATTATCATTTACTATACCAAAATCAATATCATCAGAACTAGTTGACGGAAGGTATAGAGCAAAGTTACGATTATACACAAAGCTAATCGGCACTGATTTAAAACGTACTGTATCAATTGCAGAGATAACTGCACCTTCTTTCAAATTAGAGGAGACTAAAACTACATGGGGGGACTATGAAATGATTGTTAATCCATTTACATTAGTTATAACACAAAGTAATGTTAAGCAATGGGTTGAAGTTGATATTAATGACTTTATATCAGTAGTAGATAATGATAATGACTTTATATCGGATAGTGATACAACAACGATTACATTGGCATTATATATAGAAGCAAATAAGAATGGTAAACACACCTCCGGTAATCTAGTTGAATTTGCAAGTAGAGAATCTGGTACCAAATACAGTCCACATATAATATTCGAGGATACAACTACTACATTAGCAAATCCACCAACACCATCTCCTTCTGGATTATGTAGCCGTGTTTGGGATGAAGTATCGTACAATGAAGACGATTTAAAAGAAAAGGTTGATTATATTAATAAGGGATGTGAGGCAGATAATGAAGAACATCGTAAATTGTTAGAGGTTGCGTATAATGTTTGTTTGGATGAGATTATTAGTGAAAGTATGGCTATTTCAATTGTTAAGGGTACTGCTGGGTTGTATACTCATGTTAGTATTGATTGGTGATAAGTAGGGGGTGGTAGGTAGGCTGGGGAGATGAGGCGGCATTAGATTGCTCCGTCTTAAGAGTCTTTACGTCGAACTAGATACAAGTAGGGTTTAACGTCGTAGTAATGTATGATTTAGAAACAAGAGTCTCTATCTAAAATGTGCTACATTGAATGAATCGGCGGCTAGATCCCCTCTTCCTCATATACTCATCTCTCTGTCTACTGTTTGTACTTGTATTGACTTGGCAGCTAATACCATTCAGCGACGGGTCTTCATCCTCTTCCTCTTCCCGACTGCCCCCTTCTTAGGGCTCAAGTTCTCAAACAACAAGGGCAACTCCCACCTTCTCAAGGTAAGAAAGAGTCTCAATAAGGCATCTTTCTCTAACTTCTTGTCATTGAACATATGCTGCGCAGTATAAGTGTGTTCCTGAATCAACTCTAGCACACGAGGCATCAACTGAAGAGTAATATCATTCAAATAGGCCATGTCAAATAGCTCCCCATTCACCCAACATAATGCCAATACTACTTTCTTCCTGATCTTCTGCTGAATACTGCCACCGTCCAGATTGATCTTAAAGACCTCTTGTTCAAATAGGGGACGCTGACCTATGGCCGTATCATTTTTGACATTATATGTGTGTACAATGCATGTATGATTTGACTCAATAATTGATTCCATACTTGTTGGATCAAAAATTGCTTTTAGTAAAGTCTTTTCCCCTTCCTCTGTTATGTCGTCGTTACCACTCAGGTCAAACTGCGTCAGATTTGTATTCGTATTTAGTGCCGATGCCAATTGAATTGTATCACTATCTGCAATCTTATTATTTTGCAAGAATAAGTATTCAGTAGGATGGTTGCCGCTTATAAAATCTGCCAAAACATCAACAGCCTCGGATCCGAGCTTGTCACTTAATTCTACATGTTTTAATCTTGTACACCCCTCAAGGATTATCCTAAGAACATTTGCATTGTTCAGTCCACCGTTGTAAAGCAGCAGCTTGTTTAGAGTAGGGTGTCCCTTTAAAGCATCCGAAAAGGCACTAGCAACTGACATATCATTAATATTGTCCCCATTAAAATCAATATAAAGATCATTCAAGCTTGAATTTCTTTCTAGAAAAGATATCAAACGTTGCAATCCATCACTACCCAAATCAGTACCTTTCAAGCCCAACTTCTCCAACTTTATTGATTGTAATGCTGGAAACATCATATCTAATACTGATACGGGCAAATGGATATGTCTAATATAAAACGTGTCCACCAAGGTACGTCCATTCAATGCTTTAAATAACTTTTTCCAATGAGGAATCATCCAGTCATTATGTTGATACCCATTATTAGGGGAATCCACACCAAGTACAATTGTATCTTCTTCAAAAACGCGATAAAACTTCATATCTTGCTGTAACTGATTCATTGTTTGTGCATCCTCATTAGAATAACCAATACTAATCCAATCAGATACGGGGATAATCGTAGCATGACGTCTCGAACGTCGAAGTGGCTGTTGAGTGCTCATATCTTATGCCGATATATTATATTATCATTAATACTATATTGTCTAAATAATAATGAAAAGATATATTAACGACTGTGTTAGAATAGCACATAAATAATACATAAAGCTCACATATCAACAAAAATGTTAGATCCGAGTTTTTCTTGCTTG
>Ga0075439_12195_pt1 | contig 12593 bp, 12 predicted proteins | sample MintriSingleCell_FD_74264 | JGI IMG/M metagenome (GOLD analysis project Ga0075439, IMG submission 74264) | Marine eukaryotic communities from Monterey Bay, USA to study complex ecological interactions - Minidiscus trioculatus JGI Plate_4_G5... | ecosystem: Environmental > Aquatic > Marine >... | reverse complement strand
CTGCAATTGATACACTCCCCTCCTCTTCCTCTTCCAAAACTAACAATAACAAAATCAAAGCAGTATACGTTGAAAAACCGTGTGGAAGATGTGCATGGGAAACGAATGCAATGATTGATGAATTAAAACATAGGAATATTAAGTTTTACCCTGCCTATGTTTCTAGAGCACATGAACGTACACAAGTATTGCAAAAGCTGTTGAAAGATGGAGTTATTGGGAATAAAGTTTTGAATGTAAAGTATACACAAGTTGGTAGTAGTTTAGCTCGGGGATTAGATGATACTAGCAGTAAAAAGAGTAGTGACATACCATGGAGATTAAATGCAAAGTATAGCGGCGGCGGTTTAATAATGGATATGGGATGTCACATACTTGATCGACTCGACTATTTATTTGGACCTTTATTAAATGTCAAGAGTAATGTCTTACGAAAGGGAAAAGGTGAATCATACCCATTGGTAGAAGATTATGTTGACGTGACTGCAACTATTGGCAAATGTAGCTGGTCACCTATTAATTCTGAGGGTGCAACTGTTGATTGTACTTGGGACTTCGCACCGCCAAACGAAGATGAGTCAAAAGAAGAAATAGATGAGCTTGTTATAACGGGCAATAAAGGGTCGATTCGTCTCAACTGCATTCTTTAGTTTAGAAGAAATGAAGTCCAACACGTCAACTTTACATTGGCTTACTTTATATAAACTCTCTTGGATAATCCCTTGAGCATACTCTTCTTCAACTCGGCAGTGTGGCTTATCTCCATCTAGTTATCCATCGTCTGTCCTCACTGTCTACCTAATTTCCTAACCCACACATAAGTTCCATTATTCGCCTTCCAAAGGAAGCCACTTTCATAATAGATGCTTCCTTCCTTGAAAAGATTCCAACCCTCTGGAACTGAGTAGTTATCTTGGCCCTTCTTTGGGGCCTTTCTCTTTTTTATCAAAATATTATCATATTCAGTTGGACGATCGACATCATCATGGTACCACTTGGAGCAGTGTGCACTCATAGGAATGGAGTTATTAGCCCTGCTTTTCCCGACGTATCCGTTGACGCTATCATATGTATGTAGATGTTGATCACCTCGACGGTAGAAGTTGTCCTCTACCTTGAATTTCACCCCCTCAAAATCTTCATCACACTCAACAGTATTGAATACCTCAATCTCACCACTAGACTTACTAGGGTTTCTCTTATCCATGAAGACTTGGGCAATACCTGCCAACTCAACAAATTCGGCTTCGCGGGCAGCATCAACCTCGGGAGTCTTTACATATTCCTCACGTGTAACAAGTCGACATTGGAATACGTGACGAAGACGTGCGTCAGGATTGTTTTGAATCCATTTCAAGTATCTAATGGTGATGCGTACACGATAACTACCGCCGTCTATTTGACTCAACCATTCCTTTGGAATTTCGTTTAGATGAGAGGGAACATCATGATCACCTATCACAACACTCACACATTTCCCAGGATCATTGTATTCTTTTCCACTTCCAGATTTACATTGCATTGATGACAACTTCTTGATTACATTCCCTGTATTAGGGTTGATGATGAGAACGAAGGTTTCAGTGATCCACGTACCAAGGTGAAACTTTTCTCCAACGATCATATTATTCTTCATTTGCTCTTGAGTTGTTGGTTGATCAAGAGATTGAATCAATTGTTTGGTTGGCTGATCACTACCAGTTGTTGCTACCGATGCCGAATATTCAACTCCTGAACAGAGGAGTGATAATCCCTCCTTCCTTGTTTTGTTGATATTGATTCTTATAACTTTATCACTACTTTCTCCAATCGGCTGAAGAGCGGGTGGAGCACCATTTGATCGTGCTCTATCCAATGTAATCTCCTTCATTGCCTTTTCCATCACTGCCATCATATCCACTTTTTGAGGCTGTTTGATCCCTGTGCCCCAACCTTCTTCGAGACACGATTTATCCATGATGCATACTTCATCAAGTTCACTACCATTGTTGGTATTACTTGGGGTAATGGCATTTGAATTGTTGACATTATTGTTTGATGATAATGCATTGGCTACTATGGAGGGTTGTGATGTTGCTGTTGCTGCACTGGATTCAGTGGCACCTTTGATGAAATATGACGATTGGGAGGGTGAAGATAATAAATTATTGTATGAATTGTTAGATAAAGTTGTTGGTCTGTTGGTATTGTTGAAATACGATGATTGGGGAGGTGATGATAATAAAGTATATGAATTGTATGAATTGTACGAATTGTTTGATTTGTTTGCTCCCTTCTCCCAAAAAGGCGATCCTTGAAGTGGTAATCCTTTAGTTCCATGTTGATGCTTATTTCTCTTTCTAGAAGGAGAAGCAACAGGAGACCTAACCCTAACTCCATTCTCCTGATTCTGATCAACAACACGATTTAATTGTTGACCTCCTTTTTCACCACCCTCCTCCTCCCCTACATTATTCCTCACATTTCTACTACTACTACTACTACTACTACTCTTTTTAATACGACTATTCGACGGCGGCGCAGTGATTGCCGTCGATTGTGTTGCTCCTCCTTTGTCCATGGCCGTCAACTCAGTAAATAGTTTGTTGTTGCTGCTAAAATTTGTGAGAAATGAAAGGGCGGTGAGAGTGGCCAAAGGGCAAAATCTTGCCCGGCATTTCATTATATATCCCAACAACAAGTGCCTGCGTGCCGCTGCTAATCTTCCTCCTCTACCTCACCAAATAATAACACAATGAAGTATATTATCCTCCTCATAATTCTATCATCGTTATTATTAGCGGTAAATTCCATTCCTAGCCCTACACGTAATCGCTACGACAACCCTACACAAAGTCCACTTTATGATGATGAAGAGCAAAACTCTACACCATCAACAAACGAAGGATTGTCCCTTGACCAAGCCAACAATGGAGACTTGGGAGAAGAAGCACTAGCAGATGCTACCGCACCTCCGGGTAATCCTCCTCGTAATATGCCACGCGCAGTATTAAATGATATTGAAATGTTTTATGGTGAGGGTGATGAAGTTCAAGCAGAGCATTACTCTAATAACAACAATAGTACTAACGATTTACTACCGATTCCATCCTGGATGAATGAACTACCTCTTCCATCCGACCATACTAACAACAATTTGAATTACAATATCATGGATATGATTCCTGCATATGTTGTATGCAATAAAGCTTTATTGGAACAATTGGTATTCAATAAGGTAGTACTTTTTGGATATGCAGTTGGTATTGGCAATTGGAAATACCTTCATGAAAGGTTAATGTGGTTAAATAGAAACCGGCATTTGCTTCTTTGGCTATATGGTAGGGGTGCATTTGTAAGTGGATCATGGAAACGCACACGGCCAATCATCGAAGAAATACCAACAATCAGGGAATGGTTCAAGCTCCTAGAGAAATCATTCATTATCCGAAGTGGGTGGGTTCTCAATTATACTGTCGCGGGTAGACATCCATATCATCCGGACGGTAAATATAGAGGGCAGTATAGAATGATTTTGACGTTGGGTGCAAACGGCAAATGGATGTGGTGGCGGAAGAACAAAAATACTAACAACATAGACGATATGGTTGCTGCACATATCGACCATGCTATGACTGTTTTTATGACTGAAGAGGGAGGAGGAGGCCTTGGAGTTGAACACGGTGTATTTGGAGATGTAGAAGGAAGTTGGTTCATTGGTCTTGAATTGGATTTGAGAGATGACGAGGAGTTCCTTGAAAGTCTTAGGATTTTTAGGGAGGGGGGAAACGATGAGGCAAAGGAGGAGGATGAAGAAAAGAAGGAAGAGGAAAAGGAAGACACCGGAGATGAACAGCAATTGCAAGATGCGATTGCACTTAGTTTACAAAATGAAAATGGCGAGAATGAGGAAAAGAAGTAAACTACTACGAGGGAACGAGGGAAGGAAAACTACATTTACATTCATCATGTTCATAAAATAATTTGTTTTGTTTGTGGAATGACTGATTTAGCTTAGTGTATATTGAAGGGAAGGAGATGACTCATCTTGGTGGGTTTGTGTTGGGCTTTATTGTGTGCATATCTTGTGCACTTTTGTATCTCAGCGGCTGTCAGCATATTTCATATATCATATCTCTAACATGGTGCTGTTGGGAGCGGGCTTACCAATTGACATATTAGACACAAACGGCAAATTAATCAAGACTGTAGAGTTTGATGCACCATTACATGCTGCACAGCCATTAATACAAGCTGTTGTTAATGAGTTACGACATGTTAAAGATGGGGATGAGGAGAAAGGTGACTTACGATCTCCAGCAAGAGCAGATAATGCCATCCGAACATCTGAAGTATTGGATTCTATATTAAGTAGTTATTATGGTGGTAGACACGATGAGTATTGGCAGAGGGCAGAGAGTTGGCCTGGTTTGGGTAGAGGAGAAGAGGAACCATCATAGATTAACGAGCTAGAGATACATCAAGCTTAAATGAACATTCATGTGTCATTTAGAGTGTATATAAAGCTCAGTTTACTAGTGATACATCTACACCTCTAATAATAGCATCATCAACCTGAGGCTTTTGCTTTTGTAGATCCCCAATACATCTCAATAACCACCCATCTTCACCTTGCAAAGTGGACAAGACGAGTTTGTTGCCAACCAAGTTTGTAAACAACTTTCATGCATAGTATGACCACAGTTGTTCACCTTTCGTAACAATGTATCCTCCTCCGACTTATCATAATTACCCAAACAAATTGGGCATCTACCGTCTTCTTCCCCAACTTCATCCATTGCAGAATCCAACTCTGCAAAGTATGACGATGGACTAATCTTCTCCGTATGTTCTTCATACTCCTCGGTAGTTAAAGCTAAGAAGGCTTCTCCCTCTTTTGGTCCTGCTTTGCCCACCCGCTCTGTAATCTCCATCAACCCCTCATACTGTGATGATACAATTGGAAAAAGAAGATGAGAGGGTTGGGCAGATATACATGTATAACAAATGTGTCATCTTAAGCTTACCGTCAAGCCTTCTACATCCATCGCATCGCCTTGTGCTTCGTTTAAGCGGCTTTCCACCTCACCCCGATACACAATCCCACGTTCATTGCACTTCATGACTGTCAACGTAGCCGAGGGTGCTAGATTGAGACTATCGAGACTCTTCGTACCGTGCATCTCTTTACTAAACTCCATCTTGGGACGTGTAAGAAGTAAAGTAAATCCAGCCGACGAGAGAGGTTGTGAGAAGGCTCCGCCTCCTTGGGCTGATGGTCCAGTAATCGTGTTCTTCTTTTTGCTTTTGTTCTGATTGGGTACGAGATGATCTAATCGGCGGTATACCTCACTCAAGGAATCATTCTTATTGAATTCTTCCACTACTGATTTATCTTGAGGTAGACGGATTCTCAAACGACATAGTTGATCTAACGGGATAGTTGTCTTCTTTGGTGTTGTATCTGCTGGCATTTTACTATCCTCTTCGGTTGAATTGGCTGGGGGTGCTGTTGTTGCTGCCGAAGAAGTGGAGGCTAAGGTATAGCCTTGTCCCCATTTAGAAGGATGTGTCTTGGGCATGTGCTTTTGTATGTAACCAGGTGGGGCAAACACGTTCTTGCCAAGTCCCATTGGCATACCAGCGCTAGCAAGTTGATGAGCACCTGGATGAACAGAAGGAATGCCGCCTCCCATGCCTCCGCCGCCAAACTGTGGCCCACCCATTCCATCATCATCCCAATCCATCTCCTCATTCTCGTCGCTACTGTCATCATCCTCACTACCACTTGAGTCTTTGTCATCATCACTTGATTCATTATTCCAAGCGGCAGAAGCAACTGAAGCAGCATGTACAGGCTTTGGATGGTAGTGACTGGCTCCCTCTGTAAGTGCCTTGAACTGCACTTGTAACTTCCCAGCTCGGATAAAGTCACCATTGTCCGCTGCCTCCTTCATACGCTTTTGTAAATCCTCTAAACGAGTAATCTCTTCTTGTAGTTTCCCGGCTAAGATGAAATCACTATCGGCCGCGGCTTGTTGCATCTCTTGACGACGTTTTTCTACAGGATTTTCTGGAATGTTTGGTTCCTTCTTGTACGGATTGCGTACCTCTGGTTTCTTCGCTGCTGGTTTCTTCTCGTCTTCCTTATCTTCGTCCATCTTTGAATCTAATACTGGCGGAGGTTTTGCTGCCGCATGTTCAAGAGAACTATCAACACTACTACTCTGCTTTGGCATTGATATCTTACTCAATAGAGATTCTATTTTCGGAAGGAGAGGTTGAAGTTGATCGATCTGAAATACTCCTCCACTACCTAAACTTTGACCGAGAAGTGAAGCACTTCGTTGACCAATTGCATTGGCCTTACTACTATTACGATTACGGCCCAAGGCATTGTCGTCTGACCAAGTCCTAACCTCTGTCAGGATGAATTGCCTATTCTCATAAAAGTGAGCTTGAATGATGTTGCCAAAAGCATCTAAATTGTTCGTACTACTGCTCATCTTTGTCAATGCTGATCGTTGTAGAGATGATTTGATAGGTTCGATGATTGCATGCTTGACAGTGCCGACACGAAGAACATCCTCATATAACACAACTTGTAATGGCACGCCAATCTCTTGCTTTACCGTCTGCCCGGACAATGTATGGCCCGTGCTTTGAAAGTCTCCGTCTTTTACAGTGCCTTCCCATCCTCCATGACCAGGTTCTAAATAGTACGGATGTTCTGAGGATAGAGAAGGAGATGTTTTATGTTAGATACTCAGATATATGCTTGATATACAGAAGATAATAAGATCAATAACTAAACTCACCCACGCCCAGAATCAATCCTTGAATCGAAATCAAAACTTGATACAAACTCGAATGTTTGCTATTCCACTTCGGTCCTTCCCATGTACCAAGTAACGATAGACAAACCTTACCATCGGCATAAAGGTTAGGACCAAAGCGTACACGACCACCGCCAGTGGTTAACAACTGTACTTTGGGATTCGTGTTAGGATAATCATTTGGTATGTATATGTCAAATGCGAACACCTGAAGTATGTGTTGGGGTTTGATGAAGAAGGAGGGTAAAAGTTAGCCAACATATGTATGCAGATCTCATGATATGCACAACAAAGGATAAGACTTACCCCACCCGAATATGGAGTAGGTCCAGGCAGAGGTGCCGTAATTAGTGCCCGAATGTATTGAGGAGTTTCTATAATGGTAAAGAAGAAGGGGAGTTAGAATTACATCACATGAACACATCTATGTCACACATCAGCTACAGAGCAACACAAACTATTATAAACATACCTTCATCAAACCGTAACCAAATACTACAATTCTTATCAGACGGGAGATCATTCTTCAATCCATCCAATTCCTTAAACAAACGTTTTAAACACTTATTGGGTACTGCCAAATCATCTTCACCACTTGACGATGACGATGCATACTTATTATGAAATACAGAAGTTGAACGTATATTCTCGGCACTATCACATCGCGGTGTTTGTTGGATGAATTGTATCCATTCCTTGGATGGTTGGGTTGGTTTATTACTACGTGTTGTGTTTAGATTGTTATTGATAGGTTGAGTAGAGGGTGCTTGTTTCATCATACTGGCAGCGGCAGCAGCCTCGGGAGGTTGTTTCCTCTCGTCATCTTTCCACATCATTCCCATCTTATCATCTTTTGAACTATCAAATGCTGCGGTGTCCTTCTTATCCATAGCAGCAGAAGAAAGAGGAGAAGAAGCAACTTTGGCATTCCCATTAGCAGCACCATCCCCACTACTACTCAAACTATTACCAACATTATCTCCACCCCTCATCAACAATTGTATCTTGGCCTGTTTTTCTTTCGAAGATAAACTATCATCCTTCATTGTTTCTTGTATTAATTGACGTCGTATAGCTTGTGCATCTTGATCTTCCAAACTAGTAGCTGCTGTTTGGAATGGTTTGGGTAATACAATACTTCCCTTCTTACCCCCACCCTCATTTGTACCACCCTCACCACCACCATTAACAGAACCAACCCTAACATCTAAAACCTCACCATCTCTCACAATCTCACCCTTTTCATTCTTAACCAACTTTTCATTCCTCATTGATATTTCTTTACGTTTCTGTACTAATTTTCTATTTTCGGAATCTTCATTCCATCGTTGTTTAGCTAATTCACGTGCTTTACGATCTGCCTTCTTTTGTTCTTTGATTTTTTGTATGCGTTCTTGACGTTCTTTGTTTGATAGGAATTCATCTTTGGAGTTGGGGGAAGTGGAGTTAGTAGATGAGAGTTTGGCAGTTGAGTTTGCTGTGGATTCATGAGACCATGCTGGTGGAGGTTGTGAGGTGGTAGTAGGGGGGTTTAATTCGGAGATCTTTAATTCAAGATTGGTACATATTGCTTCAATTAATGAATTATGTTCCTCCACAGCATTCTGCTGTCCTCCCTCGCCCGTGTTAATAACAGGAGGAGTATACTTTAATATCTGAGTAGCATTGATAGAATTAGAATTGATTGTACTTTGCTGAAAACCCACAGCACCTAATATATCTAACGCGCCTACAACTTGTACAATATGTTGCTGTATCTTTGGATTTGATAATTTTATTGTTGTATAATCCTTCTGTTGTTGTTGATTACTTGCACCATCATCTTGATTATTGGCATTGCGAATCAACTTTTTTAGGATTGTAGAAGTGGTGGTTATTGTTTGGGAAGAGTTGTTCTCGTAGAATTCTGATAGGATTATTGATACTACTTCATTCATGATTGTATAATGGTTGTATTATTGTGTTGATTATTGATATTTGGGCGGAAGAAGGAGCTCACACTGGCCAGGATTAGATGAGATCAACATCAAGATCGTGAAGATCGAGAATTTTGAGTGAAGGATACCGGTGAAATTATCTTGCATTAAGTATTATTAGAGTGCCTGAATACGTCACTCTATCATATCTCTAAACAGTACGATGGTTCATAGGTGTTTAGTTTAGATAGAAGAAGTGTGTTATTGGTTCGCCAAATGCCAGATGCGTGCAGAATGCTCAAAGTTTACCACTTTGCCCTTTTGCCATTGAATTATCAGTACTAACAACTCCAAGCCACTTCTCAGTCTCCTCCAGGTTCCACTTAGCACCCTAATAAGATTACAAAGAAAGTGAAGAAGTTAGATCATATCATATGCACATCAATATGTCACAGTTCATGCCTCTCTCCTTTTATTCTTCTTACCTCATTCTTACTCATAGCATTGACCAATACATATCCCTTCCGAACATTTCTATGCACACCTCCTTCTCCATCTTCTTCTTCTGTGGTTGGAACATTAAAATGAATAGCACTTTCAAAGTAATTCAAAAAGTCGGAATTACTTAACCACATTCCTTTATACCACCGTTCATCCTTCTTATCATTCTCTGCTTGTACGTTTGATATTGTATTATTATTACTATCATCTCCCTCTAATAAGAATTCAGGAGGAGAGCCAGCCGCACTTAATGTAGAAGGTTTGTTTTCTCCAGGTTGGCACCATCCAATTCTTAAAACTACAAATGTTGTAGTGTCTCCATATAACTTTGCAAGATTAATAGCACATCTTTCACCTGCCAATTTGGCAGTAGAATAGGCAATGGCATCACCACTTGTTGCAATCAATGATGAGTTTAATGGTATAGTACCACATCGTGGATCTGATGATGGATATATTGATTGTGGTCCGTAGTTTTGATCATCTTTATATCCTCCCATTACATGATTTGATGATGCTAATATAACTCTTTGTACTTTGTTGATTGATTTGTAGATTTTGTTTTATTCATGTAGAACTACAAAGATTAGAACACAACAATGATAACACCGCATTAAATTCATCGAATATATAAACTTACCTTTACAAATAACAGCCAATTGAAAGATATAAAAGACGTGATCCATACTCTGTGCACTCTCACTCCATGTTGCATTGGGGTATGGGTTGACGGCTGAGAAATGTACAAGACAATCTGCCTCCTCTAATGCCTTCTTTATTGCAATAGCATGCTCTGCTGATGGATTGCCTAAATCACATGGCAGTAGTATAGCATCGGGATGTTTGTGTTGTTTAGAGGATGAAGTTATAAAGTTTGGGTGCTCGATTAGATATACTTTGTATTGTGATGATGTGGAAGATGATGTGGTCGTCGAGAGGAGATGATGAGATAATTTTGTGCCGAGATTACCAAGGCCGCCTGTAATGACGATTGTTTTAGTAGTATTAGCAGATGATGCTGCGGTGGTGCTGCTCATGGCGGTGATTGTTGATAATATACAATGTTAGCCTGCCTTCTTAGAAGTAGAGTTGAGTAGAGCATTAGAGAGGGATAAAGGGGGAGTTGTGAAGTGGAAATGGCGATGCAACGTAAACTTGCGAGCTAGATTTATGTCAATATGGTACAGAGCACAAACTACTGTGTCTCTTTGCAAACAACTTTACTCTATTCATTTGTTTAGATTCTACACTAACTGCTAGTAATATTCTCTACTCCTAAACAACAATAACATTCTAATTTCATTGGTCTTGGGAACTCTTCACGTGGACAACTCACTTTCTTGAAAAGTATCCCATTTTTATGATACTGATACTCCTCTGTCATATAAATCATATGACTTCTTATGTTCTTTAGCACACTCCTGCCAAAATGAAGAAGAAGCGAAGAGCTCCACTGCAATTCGGATCTGGGGTTGGGCTTGGTGTTGAAACTGGAGTTGGCTGTGTATGTTAATGAAAGGAGGATTATATTTAGTACATATCATGTGAGTATCTATTAGAAGGAGAAAGAGAACACAAAAAACATAAGACATACCTGAGGCGTAGGCTCATTTGTAGGAGCCTTTGAGGGCGATGAAGACGGATTGGATGTAGGGCCTTTGAAGGCGAAACCGATGGTTCTGGGGTTGGACTCGTCGGCGATTTGGAAGGTGAGGAAGTTCGTGGTGCTCCTGTGGGCAAGCCATCGCCGCCGCTAGCTTTGGTTACCGTTGGGGTAGATGTTGGGCTTGACGATGGAGCATTAGATGGACTTGATGAAGGACTGGACGTCGGACCTTCTGATGGGCTTGATGATGGAGCTTTAGAAGGAGCCGGCTAGTATTATCGAGGGGGAGAAGAGATGTTAGGATACATATGATAACGAATCGATATAGTCAAAAGATATCATGTTTGTCAGCCGCTTACCGTAGGGTTTGGTGATGGAGCCGGTGTAGGATTGGGTGTTGGATTCGGCGTCGGGTTAGGAGTACCAGATGGTAAAGTCCTAGTAGCTCCATTCGAGTTTGTATAAGACGATGCCAAACAGTTGTTACTGTTATAATCAACAACGACACCTCGACCTGCTTGTGAGATGGGCACACGCATGGCAAACTCATATAAACACTCGGCTGAGTTGTCATGAAGTTGAGGACCTCCCATGTAATATGGATCCCAGAACCATCGTCTCGATGGTCCGTATGAATTGACGGCAAAGATTTCACAACGACCTTGATTATTTGGGCCTGATTGACACCATCTGTGTATGAGGACGAAATAGTGTCGTTAGAGACATATCAATGGATACAGGCAGAATGTAGATATGAAACACTTACGGTCCTCCACTAGATCCTCCCGTCAATTCACACTTATCAAGCAAATATCCCCTCCTACTAGATGCCGCTGTATCTAATATCTGAACACAATGTCTAAAACTTGGATCTTTACTGCCCGAATATCCTAATGCGGTAGCCCTGGATCCTGGTTGAGGTGGATCAAATGTAATATCCAATGCTGGTAGTGCTGAATCCATTGCCCAATTGGGATTAGTAGGAAGATGAGATGCCACGTCACTAACAACGAGGTAGGCATAATCCCAGGCAATGTTGTTGGGCCATGACCGATCACTCCATCCTTTATCAACAACAGCAAAGGCTGGTGTCCAACATCCCCACCTGCTATCATTATTACAATTATAATCTGACCTGTCTGACCCTCCATCATCTTGATGTGGGATGAACATGAATCGGTCTGCAAACTAAAGAAGAAGAGAAAGGTGCATAAGATGTGAGCACTTTCAAATTTAAAGATACCAAACTGAGTACACTATATCCATATATTTAGAAACATACATACCTTCTTGGCAGCATCATCATAAACACAATGTGCCGCAGTAATAATAACACTCCGTCCAGTGGTAGGATTAGTCACTGCTGTCGCTGAACATAAGTAGTCACTAGTACCATGTGTAAACATTAATCTACCAGCTGCATCTTGAATGTCACCGCCACGATTCCATGGTCCTTCGTCTACTATGTTTTGTAGGTTACGATGTTGTTTATTCTTCTTCTTTCTCTTGTTGTTATGCTCGTTATTATTACGTAAGCTCTTATTATTGTTATTATTACGTCGTTTCTTAAACCAAGTATCATTCTCATCATCATACTCTTCACTATCATCGTCTATCGTACGATCATACGGTTGAACACTACTTAATCGTTCTGAAGTCCAATAGTTGGTAGTTTCAATACGTGATGATACTAATGAGGCATATTCAGTTGATGATACGATATCGCTGTGTTCGGATGAGTCGTATGGTATGTCT
>Ga0075439_12283_pt1 | contig 12604 bp, 8 predicted proteins | sample MintriSingleCell_FD_74264 | JGI IMG/M metagenome (GOLD analysis project Ga0075439, IMG submission 74264) | Marine eukaryotic communities from Monterey Bay, USA to study complex ecological interactions - Minidiscus trioculatus JGI Plate_4_G5... | ecosystem: Environmental > Aquatic > Marine >... | reverse complement strand
ATGGTAAACAAGCCCGAAAAACAAAGTCAAGTAGTCCACTGGGCTTATTATTCGATCATGGATGTGATGCAATGAATTCTATATTGGGTAGTGCTAATTGGATTGCAGCCATGGGCATGGTATGTGGTAATGTTAGTGACCTCTCTAGTTTAGTTGGTGCTAAAGCTATTGCAGAGAATGTACAAAGCAAATCAATACTATCAAACTCCTTTGGTGGAGACGCCATATTAGCAACATTATTAATATTATGTCCAATGATTGCATTTTACATATCAACATGGGAACAGTATTATACTGGTAAGTTGGTATTGCCGCCATTTAACGGACCAAGTGAAGGATTAGTCATGGGTGCTAGCTTAAGTTTCATTAGTTGGTATTGGGGAGTCATGTATTGGCAGAGTACTACTTTAATGGATGGTGTTATTGATATGCTAGGTAATTCTTCAATGGTTGGAAGCGTTGATTTGGGATTTATGGAAGGACGTGTACGGAATATGGATTTGATTATACTAGCCTCGATTGTTGGTTTGGCACAAGAGGTTTTACTCAAGATTATATCCGTTGCACGAGTGTATGGATTACAATGTTTACGAACATTACTGCCAAATATCATTCTGGTTGTGTCAACACTTGTTATGGTACAGTATGATACAACATTACTATTACGAAGGCCAAGAGTAATGATGCACTTAATCAGTGGACTATTCACTGAAATGACTGTCCAGATTATGTTAGATCATATGGTCGAACAGAATTACGAAGTATGTAAACGATGGTGTTTAGTACCTCAGGTTTGTTTGGCAGCGTGGATAATGTCGTGTGAAAGCTCAATTGAAACTCTGGATACAATTTTATTAGTCTACACGACGGGACTTTGGGTATATCTTTCATTCAAGCTTCGTGTTATTATCCACGAAATATGTGATGTTTTAGGAATATATTGTTTTGATATTGTAACACCCCATCCAAAGAAGAAGAAGTTGATGTAGGGTATTAATGTGTGGAAGTAGTAGTGACGAAGCAAGTGAAGAAGACAAATTAATGTTAAGTGTGGCGAAGAAATGAGGTGTGAAGTATAGATGGATGACGTATATGTTTTACACGTTTGATAAAGCTAAAGAATAATAGTATATGTTTAGGAGGCGGTACTTTTAAAGGCTAAATGTTCTGTAACCGCATATGACATACTAGAAACCTTTTTACAACTACGAGAAGAAACGTTTATATATTTTTTTGCGGCACTGCACACTCCCATTTTTTCTTGACGATAAATAATATTATTTTCGATTTGGTGTAGATCATTGTATTTAACACCCACAACCCTCAAACATAACTACAAAGATGCAAAGCATCACCGCCCAAGTCTATAGCTATATTCGAGATGCAGACTATGCATCCGCGATTGAAATACTCTTACTCGAGGTAGGCAATATGAACAATTATATTTACTCGTCTGTAGAATTGTTCTCTCACATTATAACATTTCTTTTCAATCTAATACCCATATATAGACAAAGCTATGCGACTTTGGAAAGGAAAGAGGTCTCTTGTCGTTACTAGCCTATTGCTGCTATCATTTAGAGCAGTATGACAGGGCGGCCGAGTTCTATGAAAGTCTAACTCAACTCTTCCCCGACAATGAAGAGTATCAATTATATAATGTTCAGTCGTTGGTAATGGGAGGAAGTTACACAGATGCTTCCCGAGTCGCAGCAACTTCGTCACAACCCTCTCAAAGACTACTTCTTTTGAAAGCACAAGCAGAGATGGAAGAGAATTTACTATCCGCTAGCTCCTCAACTCTGTCCAAAAGCGTAGAAGATGATCACGAAACTATAATTGCATTGGCAGCCGTAGAGTTTCGCTCGAAGAAATATGATAAAGCACTTCAAACATTCAAGATTGCACGGCAATTGATCGGGGATACACCAATGCTTTCCTACAATATTGCTTTATGCCATTATGAGCTTGGCGAACACGACAAGGCACTAACTCTTGTTGACGACATTGTTGGCAATTTGGAAGACGATCCAGAGATTAGCAAGGATTCGCATATTGTTGAGGCAATCAACTTAAAGGCTGCCATTTTGCACGCTACCAACAAGGATGACGCTGCTAAGAAAGTACTCAGCACATTCGACGACAACCTTGATTCTGTTACAATTCACAACGATGTGATTGTCAATAGTCAAACAGATCCTCTCATTGCCATGCAGAAACTCGATTTTCTCTTGTCAAGTGAGCAGTTTCCTCCCGAAACATTATCTAACCTTCTTGCATTGTACACGTCACACGGACAGGATAATCTAGCAGCTAATACTCTCGAGTCGCATAAGCATGTTGCAAAAGAGCTTCTTCCCACTGAGGTTTACAACTACTTTGATGCATTGCTTATGAGTACCACGAGTCCGTTGGAAGCCAGTGAGATGCTGACAATACAACTAGCAAAGTATCTTCCCAAGCTAAGAGTTGGAAAACGTGAAGTATCGTCAGCTCATTCAACTAGGCCTGCAACTCAACAACACCGACCAGCAACATCGGCGGCTCAACGGCCAACGACAGCACTTGAGAGGAAGCAACATGCACATGCCGAGACAAAACAAGCTGACCTCAAGGCCATCTTGGAATACTACATTCCCACTCTCATGCTCCAATCAAAGATATACTTTGATCAGAAAGATTATTCAGCTGCGGAACAGGTGTTACAAAAGGCATCAGACTTTTGTAGTGATAATGACGCTTATCAGACTAATCTTGCCAATATCATGTTTGCAGAGGGCAAGTTCGAAGAGTCGATTGAACACTTCGAGATGTTGCTGAAGAATCACGCAGATGCCGACATCTTGAATATCTCGCCACTCGCAGTGGCAAACTTGTGTGTAGCCTATCTTTTGACTGACCAAAACGATAAAGGCGAGGAGATTATCAAGCGCGTGGAGAGGCAAGAATTATTGTTGGGTGACACAGACGAACCGACTTATCACTCTTGTATAATCAACCTCGTAATCGGAACATTATATTGTAGCCGTGGTAACTATGTTTTCGGCATCGAGCGTGTCTGTAAGAGCCTGGAGCCATGTGAAAAGAATCTAAGTGTAGACACGTGGGTATACGCTAGAAAATGCTTCCTTCATTTGGCTAGCGTAGTCTCAAAGTTGATGACGCACATATCAATCGACACGATACAAGACATTGTTTGCTTCTTGGATGATGTCGAGCGTCATGGCGAGCATATTGTAACTACAGATATTGAGGATGACGATTCCTTGAACCCAATCACGGAGACTTGCACAATTGCAACAGAAGCTCGACAATTGAAGAATCTCTTCATCAAGATCGGCGCATGAGATATGGAAGTCGTATCAGTTTCTTCAAAACTGAGCTCATTTTGCTCTTCACCTTCCAAGTTTCTGACCAGAGCTCACCATCCTCACATCCACCAACCTCGACAGTACACAAGTTACTTGTTGCCTTGTTGATAATAGGTTGTTTGTTAGATCGAATATAGTCACATAACTTTTTATCATAAACTAATTCCCATAATGATAGAGTAACATGACCATATCCAGAGTCTCTACAAAAGTATTGCTATTGAAATATAAGTGGTTAGATAAAAGCAGTAGTGAGACATATATACATGCATAAAAGAATTATCTTACCATTCCTTGATCTTTTGTTGGAGCTCGAAGTTTAACTCCAGACACAGTTTCGTCAGTGACAGCAATAATCTCTGCTTCAAACTGACGTTCTTGTTTTGCATCTGTGCATTTACCTTTGAATTCCCACTTTCCCCAAGGCGAGACTTCCCACTCCATCTCTCCTGTCCAAGGTACAATTTCATAGAATTGACCCTCGTAGTGGATTCCTATCAAACCAAGTGTTTCAGTTCTTTTGCCTGGCAAAAAAGAGAAGGGTAACTGTCGAATACCTCCACCTGCAGTAAAAGAAAGGTCCGGATACTTGTCAAAGCTATTGCACTGTGCCCAATACCACTTGATTGGAAATGCGCCACCCCAATTCTTCTCGCCATAAAATGGTGCGTCTGAGAACTCATATTTTGTTCCATTCCAATTCAAGCTTCCACTGGCTCTTGCATTCGCCATTGTAATCTGCCAATGTGGCTCAAATACAGGATATGATGCCAACCATCCAGCCGTACTATGCTGTTTATAACTGTTGTTGTCTTCTATGGATGTATCAGTAGTAGAATGTGAAGATAAAGGAGGATAATTGCCCCAACCAGACACTGGACGAACTTGAAAATCATATGAAGCGCTACCAGACGCTCCTTGATTAGCCTTCACACCTCCAAGTGATCCATCATGCACATTCAATCTCCCTTGAAAATGAAAAGGCAGGATTTGGAAGCCACTCTCGACAGCCTCTCTCCATTCAGTAGGTTCCATTGCAGCAATATTCCTCACACTATCTTCATTACTTTCATTTTTGCATTCCTTCTTCCAATCAAACGTACATCCCAATGCAGTTGTATCCTTCCACCCCCAAAACTTGGTATCATCTTCATCACTTTGAACAAGATATGTATCATCTGGTCCGAGCATTTGCATACATGCCAAAGTTAATGATGATTTGTTACCCTTGATGTACCTTCCAGCATCTTCGATTGAGAAAATGAATACAAAACTTTCATTATACTCTGGTAGAGTTAGCCTGTAGTACCAGCCTTCTGTGAATCTGCGGTTGTTTCTGGATAGGAGCTTTCTATTTGCTTTCTTTATACCGTTGGCTGATGATTGATGCTTACCAATACTCCTCTTCCAAGGTATTAGTATAGATCTTATCCTTGATCTTATTCTAGATGATGTGAACGAGCTGGGATGTGTAGGTTGAAACTTTCTCCCAGAGTGAGGTGTTTGCAATGGAAGTTTACTTTCTTTAACACCAGTGGGTCTTCCATATTCATCAGTTATATAAGGTGAATCCAAATCTAAGTTGCTCTCACTTTTTGCATAAGATGTTGACACAACATATGATGTGTACTCTTTTTGCAATAATTTATTTGCTTGTCTTATTGAATGACATGGCTTCGGTGAATGGCGTGCAGGCGGAATAAATAGTGGTGATAAAATATCACTACCGCATAATTCCACAAAGGAGAGCAATACCACGATGGTTAGTAGATGCATAAAGTTGGTGATGTGATACATTATTTATATTTATGGTGTGGAGTACAAGCTAAGATAGATTAGAGATGTACTAGCAAATTTGCTCCACCCCACCCGTCGCGCTGCAAAACTAACACAAGGATATAGTGAGATATGAATTGAATACCTATCCTCCTTATTGACTTGACAAAGTAGGATTGATGGATAGAGAAATATCGTGCTTCATGTAGCTACATAATGTTACGTACAGTACGGACCGTACAGTACGAACAGAGCTCATCCAAAAATTCAAAGTCTTTCTTTTATAGGAAGTGGAAGTAGACATATTGGGCATTCTTCTCTTAGAAGAATGGGTGCATATAAATCATCATTCGCCGTCTCTTCTTTGGCAGTGAAAAGTAAATTGTCAAGCCGTGCCCCCAATTCTAATGTCGTCATGCTATTATGATTGATACGATAATACTACTGTATGATTAAGTAAACTTTTTTGCAAATATAGCTTGTCTAGCGTGCTTTGATTGATTTGATGATTATGATGATGTGAGATATCCTTGCGTATTAGATACTTCTTACCAAATCTTCTACTAGACTAATGTACTATTACGCTCTTTTAATACTAAGAGAATATAACAATATATTGACTATTGTTGGATGGCAAGTAAGTAAACCTACATGTGTAATGTTTATCCGTACCTTTTCTTGCGCGCCATTCATTTTGATTTTTCTTCAATTCGTCATTGCACACAACTCTCTTTTCTCATAATATGAGCCCCTAATCTATTCGCTGCCGTCTATCCCCTCCTATATATAATACCCAAGCGAAAGTGTAGTACAGTCGACTTAACAGGTCTTAATAATAAATCAATATAGCAAAAATGAGGTACGACGATATGTTTACTTGCAATTTTTATTTGCAAAAATTTATATGTTGGTACATGTGATATGAGCAAAGTTTGGCTCTGTACTTGGTGGTTGGTATACACCATTGTTATGCAATGTAACCTCTGTGTGTATCGTTTTAATATAGTTTATGGTCTTTGTTTTATGCGGAAGCTTCCTGGTCTTTGATAACATCTCAATGATTCGTATATCATATCAGTATTCAGATCTCACCACAAATCTCTTGTTTCTCTTATGCCACACACGACAAACTTCCAATACATACAATAATAACCTACTATACAACAACAAACAAAATAGCGGAGCAGCAGGAGCTTGGGGACGTGGTGCCCCGGTATCAAAACCAAACAACAGCAGTAGTAGTACCAATGGAGAACGTCCTAAGTTAAACTTATCAAAAAAGACTGAACCTAAAGACAAGGAGAATAATACAGCATCACCAAAACAAACAAAGGTAGAAGAAACTAAGAAGCCAGTTGAAAAACGTGGATGGGAAGTTAAAGCAACAAAGAGTACAGAATCAGCTACAGAGTCAAAGAAGGATATTGAAGAGAAGAAGGAAGAGAATGAACCAGCTTCCACGGCAGCAGCTGTACGTAGCTTTGCAGCAATGGCAGCCAAGCCTGCTGCACCTCCACCAGTAGTTGATAAACCAGTACAATCGGAACCTGAAAAGAAGAAGAAGGAAGATTCACCAACTAAAAAGAAGGAGAAGGATGATAAGAAAGATAATACAAATGCTGAATCATCTAATAATAACAAAGATGCCGGCGAAAAGAAACATCGTAGGGATAGGAGAGGAGAGCGTAGTAAGCCGAGAGAACCAATGGTTATGAATAGTCGTGCTGCCATGTTGGGTGATGCTGATGCACCCAAGAAGGAGGTTAGTGAGGGATATGTCTATTTGTTTGTTCATTATTGAAAACATTTTTTCTAACACAATATCATATGCACCTTATAACCCCAATATAAAAAACAATAGGAACTAGTTCCAAAGGAAAGTGAACGACATGTTCGTGATCGACGATCCGACAGAAGAGGAGATAATAACCGTGGTCCACCACCCGTAATTAATGAACGATTTGCAAAGCTCGCCGAGGAAGAGAAGGAGAAGAATTTAGATCGTGACTTTCGTCGTCGTGATAACAATGGTGCTGATAATAATAGGGATAGAGATAATAAGGGACCACCACCCATGCAGACTAATTCACGCTTTGCAGCCGCTGCCGATGCTGATCGAAGTGTACCCCGTGGCTTTGATAGGAATAATGATAATGGTCCACCGCCAATGCAGACTAATTCACGATTTGCGGCAGTAGCTGCTGATAATGACGCTGAACGTGCAGCACGAGACGTACAACGTGCTGAACGGGAGGCAAATCGTGGCCCTCCGCCTGTACAGACTAATTCACGATTTGCTGCCGTGGCTGCTGATAATGATGCCGAACGTGCCAATAGGGAAATGGAACGTGCCGAACGAAACGGAGATAGATTTGGACGTAATGACGGACCACCGCCCATGCAGACTAATTCACGATTTGCAGCGGCCGCTGATGCTCATCAACGGGAGAATGAGAATAGAGATCGTGAACGTGGTGAACGAATGGGTGGCAGTGGAGATAGGTTTGGACGACGTAATGACAATGCAGGACCACCACCCATGCAGACTGGACGTTTTGCTAATTTGGTACAGGATGATGAAGATTATGTACCTGCCGAGGTGCGTAATCAGAGATTACAAGAACGTAAGATGGAAGAGCAAGAAGGCGGAGGAGGACGGTTTGGAGGCCAAGATGGAGGACGCTTTGGTCGTCCTGATGACGATCGTGGAGGAGGAAATCGATTCGGTGGACGTGATCAACAACAACGCGGTGGTAATAGATATGGAAGAGGTAATAATGATGGCGGAGAAGTCCAATTGCCAACACAACCTAGGTGGAAGACGGAAGCAGAGAATCAATCTGCTCAAGAGGATGCCTTTCCACCCCTTGGTGGTAGTAAGAAGAGTAATGTTGCCGGTATCCTTGCTCCTAAAGGCCGTGATGAAGTGGTCCAGGCACCTGTTGAGGCACCACTCACCCTTCCCGGAGAGGATGAGGCTGCTGCCAAGGCTAGGATAGAAAAGAAGAAGAAAGAGGATGAAGAAAAGAAGGCATTAGAAAAGGCAGTAGCCGAGGAGGCTGCGGCTAAACAAGCGGCGGCTGAGAAGGCTGCCGCTGAAGAGGCTGCCAAGGCTGCTGCCGTTGAATCAAAGCTGCTGGATGAGTTTGTTAGTGGTAATAAACTTGGAGAGGACTTGCAAGCATGGTGTAGTGAACAAGGCACAGTATTGCCCACTGTTGAGAAGTTAATCTTCCACCTCCTTTGTGAGAAGGAACAGAAGAATCCCGACCCTGAGTGTGCCTGGGCTGAAACTGATAAGTTTGGAGCAGCTCTTGTATCACTCGTAGAAGACGATGCTGATGGCCAGATGCAGGTACTGTGGGCTATTCAAAAGTATTGTGACACCCAAGGCTTTCCCAAAATCAATGACGAGTACTTGGTACAAGCCATGTTCCGTGCCATGTACAAGTTTGACCTCGCCGAGCCTGGTGCATTCGACTTGTGGAAGGAAGATGAAAGTGAGGCGAATGAAAAGGGTAAAATGAAGGCTGTTATCCAGACTATGGATTGGTTTACATGGTTGGAAGAGGACGATGATGATGAAGAGGAAGAAGAGTACGAAGAAGAAGAATAGAGTGTGTATGTTTAAAACGTTATTCGGGCAATAGTAATGGGGAAGAATGATTAGATGGGGATAGCTAAAAACAGCTGGATTAACATAAGCTTGCTATTTAGTTAAAAGTATATGTGCAAAAGTGTATGTCCTAAGCCTTTGGCTCTCCTCTCAACTCTTTAGAAGGTACCGACCTTTGGTTGTGGCATAGGAGTGCTACCTTTGACTGAGTAACCGCTAGATTTTAGGGTAAGACTTGGATTTGAAAATGACATATTGGCATTGTCTGTTACCGGCTTGTTGCATCTCGAGCACTCATTACTCTCACCACAGTACCATTTATGACAACTTGTACATGACTTGGCCTTATGAGTGTAAGTTGTTCCACAGCATAGATGCATCGGAACAACTCGTGAACAATATGGTGATGGGTCTTCAAGAGCAGCTATCTTCTTCGAACTACTATTTCCCATCGTAATGTGTATGTATTATTTGTGTGTATATCAGTGGGAGACTGTGTGAATTGCATTATGGGATAGGCTAGTACTATCCGTGCATGCTAAATGGTCTTGGCCTTACCAAAGAGACGTGCTCCATATCAATATCATATCCTAGACAAACCTCATTAGTCTTAGCTTTCTCAAAAGTCCTGATCTTGATCTGATTACACTTGGAAAGACGAGGATCTTGCTTTCTCAAAAATGGGTCCTGGTCTTTTTCACCTCTCGTGTCACCTCCATTGCTCTATACTAACCTCATCCGCATGATATTGCACAGTACATTGCAGCATAACAACCGAATACTATAGCATGTTTGATTTGGAAGATATGTCCTATATAAAGTCCGCTCCGCTTCTCAAGACTGGTCTAAGAGGCAGCTCTACTAAATGGAGTCAACGTCTGACGAACGAAAAATATGCCAATAATCAGATACAACATACCCGTATACTACCCGTCGAGAATGAACATGATAATGTGAACAGCAGCGGATATAATAATGATGGTTATCCAATGATATACGTTGTTGTTGCAGTACCAATGATATTTGTCGGAATGTGCATCTTATTATTAGTTTGGAAGACCCCCTCGTCCAAGAATTGCAAGGTGGGATCATTAACATGTTGTTGTAACCGACAACAAGAAGAAGAAGGCCAATGAGCACGTATCGGAGTAGATTTTAGATTCGAGTTCATTAATCTAATGTGATACTACCTACATACATTCAATCAATGCCAACGCCTAGTCTCGATGCCATGCCAGTCATTGCTTTGGCATTATCTCTATCCTTACTCTTCGTTTCATCTCGTGAAGCCTGAAATGCACGGAGAGTCTTTGTCAGATCATCTTTAGACAGTACCTCTTCTTTGTATGTTTTCATCAAATCATCCATTGCAACTTGGTCACCTGCATTTGCAGCTACCTTCATATGTTCAACAAAATGTTGAATGTCCCCATCTCCCTCATGAAAGAAAGCCTGCATGAAAAGATCCTTTCTTTGCAGCAACTTCAAAATACTCAATTGATTTTGACAAATCTCGTTCTACTGCAGTACCTTTTATAGCATAATCCAATTCCAGCATATGCATTAGCATTTCCGAGTTCCGCTGCACGGATGTACATTTCAAGAGCTTTTGTATCACTTTGAAACACACCATTACCTTCTTCATACAGAGTGGCCATCCTCATAAATGCATTAGAATTGTTCTTCTTCATTAATTTCTTAAATAATTTAATTTGTTTTGCCTCTGGTAGTGGTGGCTGACGACAGAAGGCACATTTCCTTTATCAACTGTTGCACCTTTTCTTCTATCTGTTACTATACCTCTCTCAATACAACCTTTGCATATCTTCTTACCACAACAAGTCATAAACATGGCTTCGTTCTCATAGGAAGTGGGATGAGACATATTGGGCACTCGTCTCTTTCCGGTATGGGCTTAAATAGATCAATATCAGCAGTTTCTGCCTGAGCAATAGAAAGTAAGTTATCAAGCCGTGCTTCTAATTCTAATGATACCATTTGCTCATTGATTTGTTGTTAAAATGTTGTGGGTGATTTACTATATGTTGCAATGTGCAATATTATGTTTAGAAAACTATATATTACTACTTAACTCCTCGGACGACACTACTACTTTATTGATACTTAATATGATATAATCTTTTGTGCTATACCTCCCATTTGCAGTGATGCCTATCGATACCTCGCTCTTCGCCATTTTATTCTGTCAGCCAATGGATGACATGGGGGGCTGGGGGTACCCCCCGAAAAGTTCAAATGGCTATTTCGTACACAATACGGGTACTTTAAGGGTACAAATGACATATATATGGGTATAAAGAGCCATTTTTGTATCCAAAATGTGCCCCCATAACTACTGGGGGGATTTAGGGGTGCTGAGCCCCCCAAATAGCCGTTTTGATCCCCCTATAACTACAAGCGTAGTTCGGCTTCACAGGTAGCGAGCCTCTATACGCAGTAAATTTTGCAAAGGTATCCTTTTTTGGGTTCCGCACTAAGTAAAAAAGAGCAAAACCACTAACAAATCTGAAATATGAAGGTCTTCCAATCATCGAATTATAGATATGGAGACATCCTATCTTATGCAGTTTTGCACGCTAATTCCGAATATGGTACTGCCTTAGTATGAATATTGTTAGTTAAAAAGTTATTGAGCATAAACTGATTCACTAAGTAAAATGCATGGTAAAAAATAGCCATTTTTCAAAGGCCGATCTACACCAAACCGCTTCTACTGTGAACTACAAATATGTTGTAGAGAAGTCTTGTGCAATTTTAGGCCATTATTCCTGTTCAATTTAATGCAATGGCCAATCATTCGACATTTTTGTGAGTGAGGGCCACTGTATAAACTTTAGTTACTGCGTTTATATACTGTCCGTTTGCTATGAAAAAATACCTCTCAGCTGGGGGATCTTATTACTCAGGCTATAGCCATATTTTTTTCATGAAACCTTTTACACGCCATAGCCTAGCTATCAAACTGTGGCGTAGAAGCACTTTTAACGTTAGACTTTCATTTTCAGGTACTAGAATAGGCGCCCCCGATAAGCACAACATGCTTTTTTTTGAGTGGAAAAGGTATCCTAAAAATGTTTTTGAATTTTTATGAGGTAATAATGATACAAAAAAGAGTGAAAATACCTTTTTAAGTTAAAAATACTGGTATCTTCGGCAGACCTGATATAGTTGAAGAAGTCTTTTGTGTAACTTTTAAAGCACATACTTAGATTCGACTTACTCTCAGCTTTCCAAATCACCTTCGAACATCAAAATTGGACCAATAGAAAAAAATGATTTTTTTTTTCATAGCAAACGGACAGTATATATATATCTATCTCCTAGCCTCTCATAAAGGATACCGCAAAGTCAGTTTACCCTTCCTTACTGGTAACTCCATCAGACTTTAATGGTCGATAAAAAGTTTGTCCTGAAACGATACCGGTATCCTTGGTACTAATCTTACTTATTCCTATGTAGACCAGTTTAGACCATGGAGGATCGAACTCGGGGCAAAAAAGTTGTATTCCGGTCAGATTAAGAATAAATGGCGATTTACTGAAGTTCCCCCTCTCAACGCTCGCCACAACAAAGTCACTACAAAACAACTTGAAAGATACTACTAATCGACCTCCTTTAAGGGATATAGACAATAATAATGCATCTATCGGCGGCGTCGATCTAGTAGTAGTATCTTCCCGTCAATAATAGAAATATCATTATTGCAATTGCAGTTAGAGCGACATCATCAAAGGAGATAATATAGTTTGGTGTTACGGTGTGGAACAATATCTTCTCAACACCTCTACTGCAAAATGGAGGATTCTGATGTGGCAAACGC
>Ga0075439_15438_pt1 | contig 12606 bp, 8 predicted proteins | sample MintriSingleCell_FD_74264 | JGI IMG/M metagenome (GOLD analysis project Ga0075439, IMG submission 74264) | Marine eukaryotic communities from Monterey Bay, USA to study complex ecological interactions - Minidiscus trioculatus JGI Plate_4_G5... | ecosystem: Environmental > Aquatic > Marine >... | reverse complement strand
TACCATCTTCGTAATTGCCTTTAAAAGCCATGGTACCATCGTTTTGAATAGCCGGCGAGCCAGGGAAGATATCAAAAGCAGTTCCCTGTGGAGTAAAGATCCCAGGGACTTCAAAGATACTGAACTCAGAAATAGATCCCAGTGTAGCCATTCCCGTGCGAAAGCTCGGACTACTCGTATCATCTTTGGTGACCAAGTTAAAGTATATACCAGTATTGTCAACACTATCGCCAATAGGTAGCAGAGATTGGTCATAATTCCCTCTAGATGCAATGTTATATTCGTCAATCGACATTCGTGGGAAACTTGGAAACTCATCAAACTCGGCTGAGTTAAAGTTTGGGTTAGGTACTTCAGTTCCACTTCCAGCTTGACGTCTGATTATGCCAGTCTCAGTGCTATTATCAAGCATATCACGAACAAAGATCCCTGTTTGTAGAGGCAGAGTACCATCTTCTGTACTACTAGCACCGAAGACAACAAACCCATCTGTGTTTACCGATGCTGTATTGTATGATGAGAACTTCCTGTCAACAAGTCCTCCATTCAGAATGTTGTCATTATTGTTGACGATAATATCCCAGTCCCCAGGGCAATGCCCGCAGACTATGCCTCCATTTACATTCTCATTAGAATCATCTGCCCCTACTTCAATAACACTTGTCTCATAATATGAAGCACATGATAAACCGTCATAGTCTATGATGGATTGATCATTGTCTTCTGTCCATCTACTAGGAGAACAACATTCGACAGGCTCTGGGAGATAGAATCTAACCTTGTATCTACCAGTGGCAACATCAGCAAATTGATACTCTCCATTATCATCAGTTTGAACCTGATATCGTACCTCGTTTAGGATATTTGTTAGTTCCCCAACAAATACTAGTTTAACTGTTTGATTAGATATACCCACACCATCATCTGCCATACCATTATTATTCAGATCTGAAAAGAATACACCACTGATATCAATTGAAGAAGGCTGAAGGCTTGGCATATTTGATGGATTGTCAGAAGGTTGTTGGCTTGGGTCTGTTGATGGTTTGTAAGACGGCAGCTGACTTGGCGTTTCACTTGGCATCATACTTGGCTGATCAGATGGCGTCATCGAAGGGGTTTCTGATGGATCTGGACTCCTAGAAGGAGAATCAGATGGCGCTAGTTCTGGTGTAGGAGCAGCACTTGTTGTCGGCTCCTCTGATGGTTGTAGTGAAGGCTGATAACTAGGGCTATTTGATGGTTGTAATGAAGGATGTTGACTTGGGGTCATACTAGGCATGTTGCTGGGAGATTGGCTTGGAGACTGAGACGGCTGCGAGACGAATCAGATGTAAAGAGAGGAGAGATGAAAAGAGTTAGTGCAATGTTTGAGATGACGGCTGTGATGATAGACTCGGCTTAGACAAACAAACAACAACAGCAGAAACTTACCTCGTTGGATGGCTCATTTGATGGGATCTGAGACGGCTGTGTAGACGGCTGTGGGCTCGGTACAGATGATGGATCGGGTATCATATTTGGTGACAAGGCTGTGTTGTTGTTATGAGTACATGTCATAAAGTTGAGAGAGTTAGTAATTGTAAAACAAGTATAAAAACAGACACTCTGTATGTACTACACATTATATATCACTTACTAGGACTCAATGTAGGAGATAGACTTGGGGAGAGGGTTGGAGATAGCGTCGGGTTCAACGTTGGATTGTAGGCTGTAAGGAATGAACAAGAAGTGTATGTGAGCTCCGATCAATCTAAAAAGCATTACATTGTATATCGATTAAAAACACTTCATTTTTACTCACTTGGCAAACCAGTAGGCATAAGTGTAGTTGGAAGAAGAGTTGGTAGCTGACAGGATCGAGAGAATGAATAGAATTAGTTGTTAGTGAAGGAAAACGAGCATCATACTTATCAGTATCATTTCATATCTATCTTTCATCAAGGATACCAAAAAGGTATACTGGAATGAGACATTCTCAGATGTCCGATGTCCTTTGACAGATAGCCAAGTGACAAATACTTACCAGTGTTGGCATAAGAGTACTTGGAGGAAGAGTACTGCCTAAGGTCGGTGGTAATGTACTATCAAGCGTGGGTGGAAGTGTACTATCCGTTGTAGGCATTTGTGTCCCAATTATCGGAGCTCGAGTTGGATTGTCTGTAATACTTGTTGGCATTTCACTACCAATGATCGGTGGCATATTAGGAGACATTGTCGGTTCAAACGAAGGCATTAATGTTGGTTCTAATGTCTCTTCATCCTTTAAGGGAAACAATTCAGTTGTACATGTCAAATCCTCAAACCTACGTAACTTCACACCATCATCAGTTTGCATTAGATAATCTAATCGATACCTTTCACGATAGGATGGTTGACTAAACGGAGTTGATAATATCTCCTCTAATGTATAATCGGCATCATTAGCAAGTCGATAGGAAATTTGTATAACGAGTTGAAGTTGTAGACGGGGTTCATTTGATGGACATTCTTCTCGATCTAAGAAGGGTGCAGGTGTGGGTGATGTTGTGTCTTCTTCCACTTCTACCATCGGTGACGGTGATGGAGGTAATGTCGTCTCAAGTACAGGACTAGAAGTACTTGCAACTGGCGACTCGGTTACCATACTTGTTGGTGATTCGGTGGTACTACTAGCAACAGGTGATGATGTTGCCGCAGTAGCAGGTGGCAAAGTACCATCGTCAGTCTCAAGATCAATCCTAAAAGCAAGCTTTCCAGTATGATATCCCAATTCACTACCTCCCCAAGCATGTAACATTACATTCTCATTAACCAATGATATAGGAACCTCATCATCGTCTTCAACTAACAACTTTGTAAATTGCATTTCCGTAGTCGAACCGGAAGTAACAATTGATGTATCACGCAATGTTTGTTTCTCATCTGAAAAGAGTGTAGGGACATATCCAGCCAGATCATACTTTAGTACTGATTCCTCGTCGGGTATACCAATTATAGCATCTGCACGTCCCATACTACCATCGGGAGAAACGGCTAATCCAATCCATCCGTTATCATTATCTCGTACTTGTAAACGGCCACAGAGTATACCATTGTTAGATTCGGGTGGATTACTTGGTATGACGGCATAGAAGAGTGTCGATTCGGAATTGATTTCAAATGATTGAGTAAGTGTCTCGGGACATGATAGTTGAACGTTGTCGTTATCAGATGGTGTTGATACTGGTGGTTGAGTATTATCCAGTGTAGGACTCAAGGTATCAGTACTGTTGCCATCTAACGGAGCATCATTACCCACCACTGGACTGATCGAAGGAGTAATTGATGGAAAAGGTGTCGTTGGAGAGTATGATATACTCATTGATGACGACATTGGTACTTCTTGTAGTCTCCTCCTCTGCTGCTGTATTCTACTTCTCCTCTCATTGGTCCTACTACTGCTTCTACTCAACTTTAATCTTCGTTGATGTGTATATGGCTCATCATCATTATTGTCGTTGTTATACAATGCATCCAAGTTGGTACCATGAAATCTCATTTCACTCCTTTGCAAATATGGATGATGTTGCCCACTACTTTGTGATGGACTTTTTGATGGTACTTCAGTTGGAAAGTACGTCCCATCATCATCATCGTCATCATTGTCATTCTCATTTGGATGTCTTGCATGTAAATGTATCGTACTTCGTATACCATTCTCAATATCAATAGCATTAACATCAAAAGGACTTTTAGATGGCATATCAGTTGGAAAGTATGTCGTTTCCTCTTCCTCTTCTTCGTCTTGATCATCAATCCAAGTAAAGATGTCATCCTCTTCTCTATTCATCCATACTACTTCATGATACTCACCATCTCCACCTCTTTGTCTACTAGCAGTAACAAAGTCATCATCCCACGTATCAATAGGAACTCTCTCTCCATCTCTTCCATCATCTGGTTCAATTACAACCTCCTCAACAATCTCTACATTAACTTCCACATCACTTATACCAAAATCAACACTCAATCCAATAACAAAAGTATTATAAAACCATTCAATATAATCTGATGTACGATCTTGATAGATTATTGTACCTACTGTATCCAATTCTGTTTCAAGGCCGTAGAGTGACATACCGATGTTACCAACTGGTTGAGAGATTATTAGTCCATCTTTAGTAGTTGGATTGTTTGTGGCAGGACTTGGTCGAGGGAATGTTGGACGAGGTGTAGTCGGTGTAAAGGCTGGTACCTGAAATGTAGGACGAGGTGTAGTTGGCGGTGTGCCAGGTATAAAACCAAAAGTAGGACGTGGACTACCCAATATCATCCCGTCAGTAGGACGAGGCGAGCCCATAAACTGTGGTGTCGGTCTTGGAGTAATAAAACTTGGTGGTGGTGGTAACAATCTAGCAGGAGCGGGAGTTGGCCTTGGTGTACTTATTGACTGTTGTTGTGTAGGTTTAGACGTTGTTGGTATAGATGTCAATGGGGAGAATGTTGGATCCTTCGTTTGGCCAATATATGTTGGTTTGTTACTACCTGTTGGATTTGAGGTTGGCTCATCTGACTTTATTGTTGGCCTAATAGTCGGAGATGTACTAGGATTAACACTTGATGTAACTGTTGGTTCACTTGATATAGTTGGACTACTACTTGGCAAGTATATTGGAGTTGGTTTACTTGATATTGTCGGATTATAACTAGGTGTAATTGATGGTTGAGTAGTTGGCGATGATGAAGGATGAAATGATGGTGAGTTAGTTGGTGATGTTGACGGTATATCACTTGATGTTGATGTTGGACTTTCACTTGGCATATTTGACTTATTCTCTTCTATTGGAAGTTCATCTATTATTATTGGACGTGTAGTTGGCATAACTTCTACTGCTTCTTTTGTAGGCTTTTGAGTAGGAGGTGACGACGATTGTTTTTTAGTAGTAGGTGACATTGACTTCTTTTTATGACTTGCCCACCAATTACCACCCTCCCAAATATCTCCACTTCTGCTACTCGAGGAAGACGAGTCTTTATTCGCTTTGCTACTAGACTTTGATGATGAGCTTGTTGTACTATCTTCCCATAATGAGCTCCCTCCCCAGACTATACTATTGTCAGAGGAATCTTCTTTACTTGATTTGCCACTACCCATTGATCTTGACGAGCCGTTACTACTATTTGGACCAATCCACGAGCTACCCCATGAAATATTTTCCAACTTGTTTTCCTCTTCTGAATGATCATCATCATGTTGATTATAAATTGGATGGCCTAATATTTCCTCCCATTGATCTAAATGATCATTCAATTCTTGCTTAATATCTTGTATTGTTGGATTCTCCTCCGGAGGAGCGTGCCAACTACTACTACTTTTCCAGCTATCACTATTGTAGTCTGGGGATGTATATGAAGTATCCTTGGAGCTTTTACCTAACTCTCTCCTCCTCTTCCGCTTTTGCTGCTCTGTTATTCTAGCTCCAGCCTTTTGCTCATAACTATCATCATCATACAAACTTCCATCTTCATTATTTGTTGTTGTTATTGCAAGTACCTTATTATTTGATACTGAACATAATATAATTGATATAATAGTTAGTGTTGTTGTATAGAGTATTATCATTCTTGATAATTTATTCATATTTGCAATGTATACTCTGTGTTGGTGTGAGAGGAGGGGGTATTGATATATGATACTTAATGTGTTGCTCTCCAGTTTTAGATACTCGTCTCGTCGGTCGGAGATTAATAACCGGTGTGTTTTAAGGACAGATTAATTCGATTATTGAGGAAAAGAGGGTGATGATGATAGTCGGATGTTAGTCGATCCCCCTTCGATTGCAAAACAGATTCGACTCGTACTCTCGATCAATATAGTTGGTACTATTTTTTACAACTCTCGACCCGGAAGTACAACAACACTACTGATAGTGTAAAATAGGGTGGTGATTAGTAGTACCAGCCAGTGGTGAATAGAAGAGCATAGCCTTTAAATAAAGGTATTACTAGCTCTCGATGACTGCAATATCTCTTCTCCTCTTAACAAAATTTGAAAAAAGGAGTGGTATCCCATCTCAAATTATGGACACGTATCTTTTGGACATGGAGAAAAGTATAACACTAGTACTGTGTCGACTATTGCTTCTAATACTGTCGACTATATTGCTAGCATTAGAAAGTAGAGAGTCAAATATGTCAATAACTAGTATCTTTATAAGTTATCCTTCATATCCATAAACAGTATCACACATACATACATGCCTAAGCTCTTCTTCACTTGAACAAACAAACACTAGTCACCCCATCAACACAATCTTATTCACAACCATCAGACAAGGCAGATAAGTTATCATCATCATGGCCAAGCAGCGTAGCCTTAGTCCATGCACTTTCAAATGCATCATAAAATGCTTGATGATTATTCGTACCACCATCCAACATATCTTGAACAGCTTCGGCTCGACGACTGTTATTCGTATTAAGCATTGGACACTCGACGTTACGCCGGTCGTCGTCTACACAACGCCATGTCCTGTCATCCTCGTCTTCAATGTCAAAGTCATCTAGATCATAGGCAAGACATATCTTATTGTTTGATTGGAGAGAAGAGAGATGAGAGGAGATTATGTCGAAGTTAGTTGAGTAGACTTCTAAAGAATGGAAGTGCACATGATATGAACATATCATATGATCACATGTCATACGGTCATAAACCAACTAGAAAATGTGAAAAACTACTTACATCACTATCGAGCATAACTCTATTCCTTCCATTGCCCGTAGTCCAATCCGCCTTACCATTAATCCTACGAGGACGCCAAACCTCTTCCATCAAGGCGGTATAATAATGCTTATCGAATACTTGTGCCGCTTCATTATCTTCGACCCATGTTCCCTGATGACCTGATCGCTGTTGTTTTGATTCAGTGTATTGTAAAGGGTAGAATGAAAAGGGTTGTCAGACTTGCCAATAGAGAAAGAGTGGAGCTGCAATACAAACACAATACACAACAAGACTTACATCCCTACCACCACCACTACCCAAAGTATGTGCACCCATTAACGCAACAGTCTCTTTCCAACTCAATCCCATATTCTGTATCAACACTCGTTCCGTTTCATCACATCCAGAACTATCCGGTAATCGATCACCACTTCCCTCACAATCCTCATTATCAACCCTACCCCATTTAAAATTCGTACGTAATGAATTCCCTAACGAATTACCAATAGATGTTATATCAATAACACAATTAGCACCAGCAACCCAGTAATCAGCTCTTGATATACCCATTGGCTTATACTTATCATCATATAATGCTTTAAAGGGACAGTTTGATGGATTATTACACCATATATCATCTAATCCACCATTATGTTCATGTGACCAATCTATACATCCATCACTACCCATTAAGTTATTTCTTCGTCGTTGATTAAAGTCGAGTAGGTCATGTGCTGCTAAGCGGACTATACCGCCTAGGAAATGTGCCTTGTCTGCATTAGACGAGATGCGTGAATGGATTGATTGGATATCATTTGTTATACTTTGATAGATTTGATTTGTGAAACACTTCTTGGTAGTTGAGGATTGGGGAGTGATTTGATCAATATCTTGTGGTTCAATACTATCTTCTGTTGTTACACTGGGCAACAATAAGCCATTCAAACAATCCTTCTTCGCTTGCTTGTCATCAAGCGCTTCACAATCTACTTCTCCTTTACCTTGTTGAGTAGTAGACTCATCATCTTCTTCTTCATTTGAAACGACAGGAGCAATACCGCTACTTTTAGCAGCTTCATTCTGCAACACCTTGACACAGTTGTTAAACTTCTTCATGTTAGATTCCCCGTTAGGTAATTGCAACCACTTGTCACAAGCTGATGTATCCACTTGTACTTCATCCTTGTTGTTATTGCTGGTATCTTCTTTCGAAGATCCGCTTACGCCATCCATGACCAAATCAACAAAGCTATCAGTATTCTTCTTTTCCTTCTCACCACTACTCTCAGCCTGCTCGGCCTCGGCTTTCATAGTTTGTTTCTTATTATCACTTTCTTCTTGAGTCTGCTTTAATAATAACTTGGCTTTCTGTTTATCATTCATTAAATTACGTGATGTATTCTTGATTGCTAGTGTTAGACGACGTCGTAGTTCGGAGATATCGTTTATTGAGCCTACATTGGGAGAGATTGATGATTCATCTGTTTGGATATGGCTAGTGCTTCCTAGTCGAGATTTAGTGGCTGACGACGATGATTGTAAGGTGAAGAGGAGTGTTAGCGTGATGTATAGAGGGAGCTTTGTCATTGTTTTATATGTGTATAGAGTTGAGTTGAGAAGAGTAGAGGGGGGATAAGTTATCTATTTTGTGCACAACTTTTGTATCGATTGATTTAGTTAATAGTATACTCTTATGTGCACACACACAATAGACGCTATGAATAGAGAGGTTGTAGAGAGAGAGAGGACGCCAAAATACTGCTTAGCAATGACATTAGACATTGAAATATTGATACTGCCATTTGAGTGAGTAGCGAGAGGATTTCAAAATGTGAATTGAGAAAAGATACCGACATCATATCCTCTATCTAGTACTTTCATGCGAGTTCCTCCGCCGTAACCGTGTCAGGAGAGATCACCGCGATGGCTTTGAGGTAGTTGTGTGTTCAGTGATTGTGCATGCTTGGCTGCAAATAGAGGAGAGGATAGATCAATTAGATGGAGAAGAAAAGTGGTATCCTATTTTTGAGATAGGCAGGAGAAGGGGAAGATGATGGGTGGTAACCGAGCTTTGATGTCCTTTGATGATCTATTAGATACGGTTGATTGATATATCTGCCCAGTGCCGAACCTTCTCTACTATAATTAACAAACTTATTGTTATCATCGAATCTCCTACTTTTGCAAATGAGCGAAGATAACTCCTTTCAAGATGAGAGTGATAATGATTCCATATCTCTATTGTTTGACAACGTTAACAATCTAACATTAGACGATATAGACATAGATGACATTGCATCCAATACACAAACATCACATCATCAGAGTCAGCAACAAAGGAAAGACAACAAACGTCAGAAGAATAGAAAAGCAAAGAAGCATAAACAACATTCATTAGAACATTTAAAACAAAAGGTAACACATCTAATGTCAATATTTGAAAAGAATGGTTGGTATATACCACTACCCAATAGTCATGCCGAATCCATCGCTGAAAATAGTATAGTTAAAGGAGAAAGAGAAGGAGGAGATTCTACTAATAATAATAAAGTTAACAATAAAAAACAAAGCAAGGGAAAGGTATGGAGCAATCGTAACTATGGACAAGATAAGAAACGTCAACGGAAGGAGAATGAACGACGAATGATTGAAGGACGGATTGTACAGCTTGAGCGTATACTTCGAAATGAGCATGGTATGGTAGACCTCTGAGTTAAAGAAAGTGGTATGGAAATCAAACACATCTCACATTCTTAAGATGTATACCGCATCAGATGACTGCCGAATCAAACCAAATGATATCAGAGAGGTAGTAGACGTATAATGCAATTTGCATATATCCGAGGAGCTATACTAAACACAGTCAATTGATGATCTAGATGAAGTGTTTAGAATCCTATTTATCGATACCTTTTTAAGAGAGGAGACGGAGTGGTCATCACAAATGAGTAGATACTTAGAAGCCAGACTGAGTAAAGTATCTGTCAGACCTAGAGTATATTCACGTGGTAGAAAGATTGGACATGAAAGAGTTAATAAAATAATAGTTCTTTAAGTTGTTTAACATATAGTACATGACTCCTCGTGAAAACAGTCATCATTCTTATAAAAAGCAACTCCGAATGAGGTGCAGAATGATGACACACGAGGTTCAATGCATCGTTTCATTTCTCTCTTCTTCGTTTACATCAATAGAAGACCTTATATAGAAACCAACCAAGAGGCTTCATCTTCTCATACAATCGTCCTATCCTAACAACGAACAGGCTCTTCACTTCACCTAAGCACACTTCACGTATGCTACACATCGTTTATAAAGACACTTGCTCAACGACACGCAAATTCCTAGTACGATATCCTCCACCATATTCGCCATCACCCGATCCTGTCTTGCCACCCTTAGCACTTCCCGAGCCACTGCCATATCCACCATAACTTGATCCATGACCACTTGATCCCTTGCTACTCTTACTCGAGCTGCAGCTCTTTGACGATCCCTTACCCGACTTTCCACTGCCGCTAGAACCATATCCTCCACCGTATCCTCCATCGCCTGCTTTGCCAGAAAGCTTACGACCATAACCTCCAGCCTTGCCGCTGTATGAACTTTCACAGCCACATCGTTCTGACTTACCACCCTTGGATGATCCGGATCCATCACTTCCATATCCTCCACCATATCCTCCTCCACCTGTCTTGCCATAAAGCTTTCTAGCCTTTGCATCGGGTAAATCTATACCACTACCATATCCTCCGCCACCTGATTCTTTACCTCCCTTGGAGTCGCCAGAATGCCCACCGTATCCACCACTTCTATGACTTCCCTTACTACTCTTGCTACTGCTGCATCCCTTGCCTGACTTACTCGAACTATAACCTGACGATCCATATCCTATCGTAGACAGTTTGAGAAGAGTAGAGGAGGTATATAAGAGTAGATGAGAAAGTGTGCATAAGATGTGTCTCCACAACAAAAGTAGATTCGTATATATCATCAATCAAGTATAGAATGAACATAAGATGTGTATCAACTTACCTCCACTTCCTTTGCCAGACTTTCCACTGCCACTGCCGTATCCAAATTGTTCTAATCGAGGCATACTCATGACAAATGGTGGTCCGGTAGTTGGAGGAAATGGTGTTGGGGGTGTTGGAGTTGGGGGCTGTCATATAGGAGATAGATGTCGTGTTTTAGACAATATGAACATTTCAATTGCAATGCATGCAATAGCATAGTAGGTATTGTACACCATCGATGTCGATGTATATATCTGAATTATTGTCATCGTTGTCATGTTGATCAATCAAACAACGATATAACGACGCCAACATCCGATGCAAATAACATACACAACATCAAACATAAACTTACTGGACGAGGACTCTCAGTAGGGAAGGGAGTAATAGGTGAGGGTGTATCGGGACGTGTTACCGAGACTGTTGGTGCTAATGTTTTGTTCGTTTGTGCAGATACAATTGCAATGGAGGCAGAGCTGATTAGGATGGACGTGATAGAAAGCTTCATATTTGATTGATTATTATCTTTATTATTAGTATTGAATAGGAGATATAAAGCCGAGGAGAGTTAATCGAGATGAAGATTGTAGACGATGATATATTGGAGATGATAGTGAATTATGGCAGCATCGTGTAGGGGGTATGAGCACCAATTATGCTCTCTTTTGCATTAGCGTTGAGAGCGTTGAGCAGCTGAACCACCATACATCGAAGCAACAAATCCATGTACTATTCCTCTGTAGTAGAGAGACAATATCAGCGATCGAAAATCTTCGGCATGAAGTTTAACTTTGCTTAGTACGAAGCGCTCTTGCCGTTGGGGGCTTTGTACTGATGTCCTACGTACATATTCATATTTTACTCGGAAACAATCATCGACAATCATCGCAAAAAATAAAAGCCCAAGAGAGATTGGTGTCCTTTATTTGAGAGCTTATTAACGATACCCTGCCCTGGCAGGTGCAGTTTACCCAATGTTAGGTGTATGGACAACTTATCGCGCTTAGTTTTTCTGAAAGCATCAAGTGTTAGTAGCTGTACATTGGTGCTGCTTATTAGACCACATAATTAATACTACAATTATTATCTGGCAAGCGTAAAGTGATTCTAGTTTGGTCGATAGATCGCGTTGCCAATCACATTCAACAATCCACGAAACTCTAAATCACATTCATTGGCGGTGTCAGTATCAATGCTTAGCCTTTTTTTAAAGTACTGCTTTGCAACTGCTCTATATATTGCTTTATCGGTTCTGCTAAGTTGATTGTATCTTTTTTGTGCTTCCTCCTGTACTCCGGTTGGCCCTCGCTCTTTGTCCATTTGAGTCTTTCTTCAGTTTACCCTACTACCAGTAGTGGTAACTCTAACTACTTTTAATTGTGCTCCTTCGAATTAAGAATAAACGTGGTTTTTGGCGATAGACCGTCATGAGTTCCAAATACTAAGGTAAAAAATAACAAAGTGTTAAGTGTTACCTCTCACTCTTCATCCACTAAACACACAAACCCTACATTTCATTTATCTGATATGGGTCAAACAACACATCATAGATGTCAAATAACACGATGCCGTCCTGCTTCATATCTGCATATTTCCTGATATCTTTATATGACATTGGATAACGGTCCTCTGGAAATGCAACGTCGGTGTATTTAATAATGAAATACCTCCTATATTCATCACATCAAGGCCGAGCCGGCAGGCAGTTTTCACGGGAATCATGTAACCCAAAGACAGTGAGGAAATTAGCCATCCCTGATTTTCTGGTTGGGACAATTTTTGGAGAGCAAACGGTATCTTTTTTCTCCAAAAGATGTAAGATGATTTTATCTACGACAGCTTACTATAATTTATTGCCTATTATCGGCCCGGTATTGCAATAGAAATACAATATATCTACAATA
>Ga0075439_15890_pt1 | contig 12607 bp, 7 predicted proteins | sample MintriSingleCell_FD_74264 | JGI IMG/M metagenome (GOLD analysis project Ga0075439, IMG submission 74264) | Marine eukaryotic communities from Monterey Bay, USA to study complex ecological interactions - Minidiscus trioculatus JGI Plate_4_G5... | ecosystem: Environmental > Aquatic > Marine >... | reverse complement strand
GCATTTCGTCCGTAATTTGTAAAACCTTTATTGTTCTCAGGTGGTCCTTTGGCTTGCTTCCAAGCTTCTTGCCTATTACCTCCACGAGCATTAGAGCCAGATCTAGGATTAGCAGATCCCGACCTGGGTGGCGATACCCAAGGTTTCTTGGGATCACGTCCAGACGGTGTTTGTGCCTGTCCATTGCTCTCAGCTTCCTTTGCTGCAACATCATTGGTGGTAGTCACTGGAGCAGCTTGAGCGTCTACTTTGATATCTTTCACCAGCTTATCCATGATAGCCTTTCCTGAGCCAACCGGCATTGCATTGTCGACCACACTCTTACTGTCGGCGGCAGAAATCTTTAATAGATGATTCCAAACACAAAGCTTTCCACGAAAGTTGCCACATGTTCCCTGCAATGTTGAACCTCCAATGAATTCTTCATCCATCACTACCTCTACACAGCCCTCAGAAGCATCGTGGATAGCAACAACAGTACCCCTTGCACCAAACGGGACGCCGTTAGCACATAAATTAGCAACTCTATCTCCAAGCTCAGGTGCGGCACTAACACTATGTTCCGAGGCAAGCAAAACATCGGTGGCAGCAGTCGACCCTTCACGATATAAGGCAGAAGGAGGAACCTTAACATTGCTTTCCTTCGCTGCACCGTCTTTTTCAAGGGTAGAAGACCTCACGTCAGCGGCTCGTTGTACGGCATGAACTGCCGCAATAGGCATAGCCTCCGTGGTATGTGGCAATCGGGGCATTGTTGCAGTCTCGCTTGCCTTCAACCATTCCAACACCGAGGCACACATTTTTTCACCCTTCAATGGACCGAATACACGTTTTGCATCATAAGAACGTTCCTCTGGTGCTTTTGCAAGTGCTGCGAATAGTTGAGGGAATGCATTCTTGTAGGCTGCAACGAGCCGCACAGCCTTTGGGGTATATTCCCACATTACTCTCTGTCTTTCTCCTCCATCTGAATTTGATTCATCGTTGGTAGACATTCGCTTGCTTCCAACAACCAACACTGTATCTCCTGCCGACCATGCCTGAGCGTCTTTCTTCTTTGATTTCTGAGATGCAGGGTCTTTCTTAACCCTAGTGTAACCTAACACACATCGCTTGTCTTTGTACTTCAAGTTCAGGCCAAGATCATATTTTCCAGGGTTGAAGAATAAGTTGCCTGTAACCTTACCAAAGATCCTCGGATCGATACGAAGCACCTTAGCAGCATCGCTAGCTGAGATGTATGACTCTTGGACGCTCCTTGCAATTGCTAGGCCGAAAGGAGGTTCTGGAGGTATAACTTGCACTCGTACACCAACTTTATCCTTATCGTTGGTGGTCAGGACAGTACCACAGCAGCCTCTGTACTTGCCCTTTGTCAAAACAACACGAGTCTTTGAAGGGAATCGATCTTTCAATGTCATGGGACCTCGCTCCATAAATCTCGGGTCTGGAGCAGGAGAAGTTGATAGTGCTATCTGAAGAGGAACATCTGCCTCTTCCTGGCCAAACAGCTTCTTAGAACTCCCATCGATGGGTGATGTTTTCATACCCTGAAGAGGTACAACCTTCAATCGGATCTGTACATCATGAATTACAACACCACCGGATCCTGGATAACTAGCACCAGCAACGTACTGTTCTGCCATTGTTGTACTAACAGAGTTCCATCGCTCAACTTCAGGTGGACTAAACTTACGAGTCTTTAACTTCTTTTTTACCATTCGCACCTCGCAAGAAGAATCTGAGACTGCCACAACCTTAGCCTCATGCATCATTGGCCAATTAACATAGATTGTTCTCCCAATAAGATTGCCAGCAAGCTGCGTAGCATCGGGTAACTCTGGAAGGGTGTGCATTGTTAGAATCATGTTGGGATATTTGGAAGGAAAGCCAAAGCAGTTAACACCAGCAGGACGTAATTCAACCTTTTCAATGGGAAGAACATTAAGCGATGGGAAGCCAGGGTATGGAATCTTAGTACCAGGGATGAGTTCAGGTTTGAATGATACAGTTGATGTGCTGTGATTTTCCATTACATCTACACGGGAGTTGCATTTGATAATATTTGGTAGGCCAATATCACGATTGCAAGATGGCACTGTGTCGTTTATTGCAGCATCATAAGTATAGCAAAAGACCTTTCCAACACGATTTCGATGACGTTCATCGGCGGTGAGAGCCGAGTCAGGGCAATGCTCTGCAATGGCCTTCTTTAGTTGATCTCCGTCAATGAATGAGAGGATATTTACTCCTTCCCAAGGGTTACTAATGATTGATTGAGTGAAACAGATGGTAAGTTAAGTTGAATATAAGCATGCACTAATAGTAATACAAAACTTGATACTCACCGCTTCCCATTCATATCAACAACAAAGTCTTCTGGGTAGAATTGCTTGATTGGAGAATCAGGAGAACACATCAATTTACGATAAACCTTAGGAACCAAGGATGCTGATGCAGGTGGCAGACATCCCATGAGTTGTTGGAACGGTAAGAGTGGAGCTCCCACTTCAAACTTAATGTTGCTAAATACCTCTGGGAGATTAGTGAGATCACTAATCATTGGACCATAATGATATGGGAAGAACCAACCCCAAGAAATACAACCTCGGTAGTAGTAAGCAAGACACCAAATTAAACCCTCAATGTAGGATTTTCGAAGAGCCAAATGCCCTTCCACATCTGTGGGCTTTAGATGGAGCTTTTCAAAGTAGTACCTTCCCTTGTGATCTTTCTGGGAAGCGTCCATTGGTTTCCATCCCTCTACCGTCTTTTTGCCATTCACTGAGATATCTGCCATCATATTTTGAACCATTGACATGTAATCACCTTGCTTCTCTTCTTCCTGAGCATTCAATTCCATATCAGTCGGTGTTCTGTTAGTTTTACCATCACGTTTATCCCACCTGCGTTGTTTCTTTAACATTACAACTTCATTCTTCGCACGTTCCTCAAAGATATCAGATTCGGCTGCTCCAATCACCTTCAAGAAGGCCTCGAGCCTTGCGGCATCAGGAATTTCACCAGCGTTTGTTAAGTATTGACCCTGTCCCCATTGTGCCCTTTGTTCATTATAAGTATCGAATAATAAAGTGAAGGCTCCATCACCAATATCAAGAGTGGGCATGTGAGGCAAAAAGTCATTACCCACAAGGAACGTCATAAAGACAAAATCATCAATCAACCTTTCTAAATCATAAGTGGCAGGGTCAAGTTCATATGCAAATTCCAATTGAAGATATTCACGAAGAATGGATAAATGAAGCAGTTGAAAATCCGATTGTTTCGTAAACTTCTTCACCTCCTTCAATGCATTATCATTCCGGCTAAACCCTCCGCTAAAGTCAATAATCTCACGAAGTAAAGTAAAGTGTGGCTCATGTGATACCAAACCAAGCATGATAAGATCTGCATCCTGCCCATACATACAGTGGCGAGTATTCGGTTGATATCCCGGTTGATTCCTCATATCACGAATATGTTGCATAATCTTATGCTCTCCCTCACCGGGTACCTCGGGACCTGAAAAGATGATACTCAAATTTCTCCACAAGGGATCCTCTTTAATCTTTTTACGGATAAAGTATCGAATACAATTAGATATACGTAGCAAGAACTCGGTACCTGGAGTGATACAATTGGAATCAAATGCTCCAGAGTATGGGTCAACATCAGCACCTACGTCAGCACCATCCACCGGCATGATACGCTGTGCCTTTGTAGCCTCTGCTAAATCTTTCGCAGAACGAAATCGACGTGAACGTTGCTGATTAAGTTTCGCGCGCGGTGCCACTCCATCAATAGCCATGTATACTGATACTTTTGGTTTAACGATTTGTGTAATAATACGATCCAAATCTGATTCATTGTTATTATTAATATTGGGGAAGATAATGTCATAATAAGTATCAGATATTAATTTCAAAAATTGTACACATCATATACACATATCATATACAATACACTCACAATGCATAATCCCAAGAACCATATCACGTTCAGTTAAAACATCTGATACATCTAAATGATTCGGATGGGTACAACCGTGGATAATACCATTCATATCTAAATACAAATGATCAAACTCCGGTAGTAATGCCTCATTTGTGATTACTTGATTAATTTTTGGATATCTTTCAGATAACCATCGGTAAAACTGTAATAGATGGTATTGAATTATATTAGTAAGGTTTATAGATATGATTATTAGTAATAGTAGTATGACGATAAGCAGCAAATAGTACTAAAAATCATTACACACGACAAATTTTTGGGTATCGGCCATAGCCCGCAAATAAGAATATAGCCTACTAAAACGTAAACATACCTTTGGTACACCCATTTTTGCAACTTATAAATTATATATAAACCTCTATATCCTTGCCGTCCTTCAAGAGTTCTATCTATATTTGTAACACTAACTAGTCAAGGCAAGTGCGGTTAGAAATTTATGAGGTTGGTTTACTCTCAAACAAATTCATAAGATTTTGTATGTGATACCGGAGTCCAACGATCACAGGCTTCAGCTTTAGTTCGTACTGGTTGCAATATACAGGGAATAAGACTGGTTAGAAACCAGCAGTATTGAAATAATTAACACTTATTCAATTGGTGGTAACCTATGATTTTATAGTAACGCGCGCCCTGCCCACCAGAATTACTGGTATCTTCTCTGATGATGGGAGAGTGGATAGGATTGATGAGTTGATGTGTGATGTTATTAGGTAGAGATGACATCGATTATCAGCTTGATTGGACCTCCTGGCAGTGGAAAAGGAACCTATAGTACCCTATTAGCATCTCGATTGTTCAATGCTTCTTTTATAAGCGTCGGAGATGTATTGAGAGAGCAATCTGCTACAAATGAGCAACTATCAACAATAATGAAAACTGGTGAGTTGGTAGACGATGGAATAGTGAACGAAGCAGTTATACATAGCTTGAATAGTAGATCTGACAAGAATGCCATACTACTGGATGGTTATCCTCGTAATAAAGCACAAACACAACTTCTTCAAACATGGCCTCCTGAATTGCGAACCTCATTTTCGTTTGCGTTACAAATACATGTACCAGGTGCACTATGCACTCAAAAGATTCTTGGTAGAAGAAAGTGTACAAAGTGTAACAAATCATTCAATGTGAATGGTATAGATGCAGGACCATATCAAATGCCACCATTATTACCAGAAGAAGGCTCATGTGATGTCGAATGCAATCCAGATATAGATTGGGAGAAGAGGGAGGATGATACTGAGGAGATCATTAAGAAAAGATTTGATGTTTACACTAATGAAACAAAGCCTGTTCTTAGGTATTGGAGAGATGAAAAGAAACTCATACGATTTGTGCCTTACAAAGGAATAGCAGACTTTGACAAATTACTGAAACTTGTTCAACAGCGATTGAGTAGATCATGAACATATCTTTATTTTATTTAGAACGAGTTCCCTCAGTGAGTTTAACAACCCATGCAGGGAGTAGCATATCTGCAACTCTTACACCTTCATCCAAACTTGCTCTTGCTACAGTATCAATACTCTCAGGAGTAATCTGACAATGTACTAACCGCAAACAATCTATCGAGTTTCGTACTCTTGCCATACTTTCTCTCATTGAACGTGAAACTGGTGTTGAGGCATGACGTTGACGCAACTTTTGTAATGTCTCGGCAAGCGGCGCTCTTTCATCTTGATCTGCACGGATTGCATTCTCCCATTCTGACGGAACTGTTCTTTGTATCCATATACCGCCATTCAATCCAAGGTAAACATCCACATCGCCTTCTCCATCTTCTTCATCCACATCCATTGCTGTTGTATTGTTATTTCCACCATCACTATTATTACTAGTACTTTTCAATCCTTTGAGTGTTGCAAAGTGATTCTTCCTTCTACCAACCAAACTAGGTGGTACAGTGACTAGAACGCCATTATCTAACTTTCCATATCGTAAACTTCTTGTATGTAATATCAATGTTCCATCTCTCTGTACTTGTTGTACCTCGCAAGTTAATAAATCTCCCTCCTTGAATAGATTTCTCATTGCCAATACATCCTCTGATGTACGTATACGTTGAACACCGCCTGGTAGATTGACACCACTAAGAGGTAATTGTCCTTCTTTCATACTACCATTTGCTCCAGATGATATAGGTGCCGAACAAGTTAGACTAACTTTCCATCGTGAACCACCCACACCTACAATTCTACCTACTACTAGATCACCAACTTGACCAACATATATTGATGGAGATAATGGAATAACACTAATGAGTTTATTAACTCTTTCGACTGTACCAGCTACCGATGCAATGAGGCGTTGATTGCCCTTGTTTGTAGGTTGTTCATGCTCATCATTATTTCCTTCAGCCTTGTCGTCTTTATCATCATCTTGTTGCATTACTACATTGGAATTATTATCATTCCCCCAGCTAGATGTATCTCTCTTCTTTTTGGCTATTCCAGCCATACCACCACTAAAGTTGCCATCAGTATCATAATCATCTTCATCGTCGCTTTCGTTCTCTGGTACTATTTCAATATATGTACCATGTCCTCGTAAGAATCCTCCATCCGTTTCTGCATTTGACGTGGCCAGTACCTGACCTGGTAGTACAAAGTGTTTGTTGAGCATTTGGAAGTGTGTAGCTTGATGATGATTGGAGTAGTTATGAGAGTGTATCTTTTTTTTATTTACACTAAATATATGCCAGATGCTACCGCACTGCCGCCAATCAATAGAAGCGTTATAAACTGATACAGTTGTTGGATTATTAGCACTAGAAGGCAAAGCAGAAGTAGTAGCAGTCAACAATATTCAACAAAGTCAATTATCAATTGAAATTGTTGCAGCATGCGGTCTGTCCGTCGTAATGTATGTATATTTATTTAGTTTATTTTTGCAAACAGCAAGGGTGAAATACTGAGGTGAACTATATTATTAAAGGTGGTATTCTTGCGACTAGTATTGATAGTATTACTAGTATTGATAGTTGTTTATGGTGTAGAAGTGGTATTTAGTTGAGATAGGTATTGGTAAAACACACATAAAAATACATACATATACATTACATATACAAACATCGACAAACATCATGCAACCTCAGAGTGATGCGGAGAAGGAGTTGTTAAAGGAGAATTTATATTTAAATAGAATACAAGAGATATTGAGGAAATCGAGAGGATATCTACAAGAAGCTGTTACTGCTGAAGCATCAGAACAATACAGTACCGAGACTACCATAATTGACAGAGTTATTGCTAATGAACGAAATGCCTTTGTAAGTGGAATAGTATTATCAGGATTAGTATTTACAAGCGTAAGATTTGGTCCAAGGTTTATAGTAACAAAACTAAATCCAGAGAAAGCAAAGATGCTTAAAGAAGCAGATGATATTGCAGAGAAAGCAGGTACTAGATGGATGCAAAAGACGTTTAGCTTTTTATTTGAGTTATCATTTGGAGCATGGGCAGGTTGGAGAGGATATAGTATACTAAGTTCACAAAATAATCAATCATACGATGAGATAGCAAAGATACCACTATGTGCGGGAAGAAGCAGGGTATCAGATAAAGTATGTCCAGAGATTGTCAATCTTGTATACAAGGAGATACCGCCGCCATTTTGGAGTAATTTGAATGATGGAGATGAATGCAAATTGAAGGATCCTAATCGATGGCGAGCAGTGAAGTCATTTGCTGACAATTGTATAAAAAGAAATATATATGAAGAATCTTATCGCAAACAACATGGACTGAAGTTGGGGGCAGCGGTAGTTGTACCAAAAGGTGGTGTCCCTGATGATATATTGTTATCTCAAAGTAAAGAATAGTATTATGTAAGAAGTTGCATTTTTTTAATGGAAAGTTAATGGTCTATATCCATGAAGATCTTGAACTATATCTTTTTTTACCATGCTACATCATTTCCCCCACAAGTAACTTCCTCACGTACTGGCTAGATAGTCGTGGCAAGGACATTTATCTCAGCATCCCGTGGCTGCCTGTCTAAAACATCTACCCAATGTCATGTTAGGCTTTTTTTGGTACGGGAATAAAATTGAAACCTCCTTTCTTTAGACCTCTCTTGATTATTTAAATGGGGCGTGTGCATTCCTGGTACAAAACAGTAGTAAACAAAGCGGCAACTTGATACATCTTCCTAGAGTATGTATTAATTGTATTAATTGCTTCTTATTCTAGTATTTTTTGAGAGTATCAATAAGTAATATCACTACATCACAATAATACAAAATCGTAGAGATTTAGATATTGTAATAATTGTTGGTCACCCAAATTCACCCAACAAACATATTCAACATATTATATACATAAGGTTTACACAACAATATCAATAAGTGAGATCAAATAATACAAAACGATTGAGATTATATTTTTTGGTTCACCCAATAATTCAACATCAATATCAAGGTTTGCTACACAACAATATCAATAACACACACATTATAAAGAATGAGGTTTAAATCAAGAATGGCAGCTGAGCATGTACAGCTTTTACATAATGTTATTGTACCAATATCTAGATTGACTGGCAGTACAGATGGTAAGAGTATCGGTAGTGGAACCACCATATATCTCGATCCAGAGGTACTTCGAATCAGTTCACGTGGCGGTGCAGGACGAACAGTTGATGGTGGAAGAGATAGTGTTGGAGGTGAACAGGGTGCTGAGGGTATTGCGTGCTTTAGTGAACTGATTGCCGTGAATGGTATATTCCTTGATCATAAAATTGAATCAATTGCCGACAATGTTATTGTATTTGATATTGATCTGGTACATCTGCGCACGGCGTTGGCTGCTACATTACAATCATTGGGAGGTGGTGGTTCAGGTGGTGATAGTTCAAAGTCTGCACCATTACATAATAGTGATAGGGATGGGGGTGGTGGTAGGAATGCTAATAATCAGAGAAGAAGTGCGCCATTTTCCAATTCTATCTTGGTAGTAATGAAACTTGCCAAGAGAGGTGGATTGCCATGTCTATGTCTTGATACATCTACTGCAAATGGTACTTTGGATGTCCATCATGCAGTCCCTGTTAGGATATTACGTGCAGAAGAGTGGCAACACTATTTGCCACCAGTTGTAAACACACCAGATGTCCAACTTGAATTTCAGTTAGAACGTCCACTCCGACCAGTTATTGAACGTCTAAAGGCTATCAGTCCTGTTATTTACTTGGATGGATCAATGAAAGGAGAACTCACATTACGCATTGATAATGATTCGGTATCAGTCAAAACAATGTATGATAAATTGATTCCAAGAGTAGATGAAGAAGAAGAATCACAATCACAATCTGATCCATCAAAATGTACATTAAAGGTTGATAGCAAAAAGTTATTGGCATCTTTGCAGTGGCAATCTAGTATGGCAAGAGGCTCTGTTAGTAACTATATCATTTGTATGATTCAAAATGAAATGATGGTAGTTCATGTGGTATTAGATCCTGAGGATGTAGGCTTCTTCACTTATTATATCCCTGTACATTTCTTATCGGAAGATATGATGGAGTAAGTATTGAGGGAAGAAAAGAGACAAAAAGATTTTCTATTCTACATAATGTATCAATAGCAGTAAACAACTAAACGAGATCTTCTAATCAAACGTTTACATTTAAATGTTATAGACAGGATGTGAAAGATTCAAACGTTACTTTCTTCAACATACTTTCTCTTCTTCTTTGGCAAAGCACGCTTTGTTGTATTGTGTGCTGTATTAGATTGACTTGAGCCAACAGAGCTCATATCATCAGATCCTTTACTTTGATTTGTGGTAGATCTTGGGCTTTGCGCAGAGTCATCAGATGAAGCAGCTGGCACCACTACACTCCGTGTTGGGGGTTGAGTATGCATTGCCATTCGAGATCCCTCAATGTTCATCATTGGCACATGTCGTCTTGCTACAAGGATAGCTTCGTGAGGAGGCAGTATCTGAAGTGCTAAGTGCACTGGATCTATCTGGCCCATCAAAAGCCTTCGAACTATTTCCAATGGTACTGTACCTTGAAGAGGTGCCTGAGTAGCATATGGCTGCATCATATGTGCGACATGTTGTGGCCATACTTGGGCTTGGTTGCTTGGTGGTTGTTCTTCTCTGTGTTCTTCACGAAACTTCTTTTTGGTAGGAGGCATCTCTACATCCTTATCATCAGTCTTCTTTGTATCTTTCTTCATCAAGGCCATGTGCCGAATCACAGGAGCTCCTTCTCTCAGTGCCTGTGAAGTTTTCTCTCTAGCTCGTCCATCACCTATGTCACTCCATGTACCTGATTTGTTATCCTTCGATAGGAAACGACCGGGTGGAGTTTGCTGACGCACCGCTTCGACAATCCTCCTGGCTATGACAGGTTTTTCTCTCTTGTTGCAATTGACATATGGTACCTTCACTTTGGAGACAAGTTCACGAAATGCTTCATTACCAGCATGATTGTTTGATACACCCCCTCTCCCACATACTTGTATGAGAAGGAACATGGAGCGACAAGAGAGACGACGGAGACAGACGAGTGAGTAGATGAGAAACCACAGACATCAAACATGTTGAGAAACATTAAAGAGAGAGACGAGAGAGTAGATGAGATATATTGGAGATAGTCACATCTGTGCAAACAAAGGATACAATTGCAATATAACATAGAGCAGCATCGCAGGTATTAATTGAGCACATTTAGAGCATAATAAATGCACTTACAAACATCATGGGGGTGAGGAGTAACAATATCTTTTAATGGGTAGTCTTCATACTCGGGACGATTTGCAATGCTAAATGGCTTTAGTGGCTTAGCTGTTTCTGTCTTTGCTAATGCCAAATCCTGTTGCATTGCTGGTGTCAACTCCGGCAGTATGAGTTTGACTTTTTGTGATGGGATGATACTACTACTTGAACACTGCTGCTGTTTTGCATCAGATGATGCAGAGCTCTCGACGACGGACTTTTCTACAGCTGACATGTTTATTATGAATTATGCTCTCTTCTTCTGTGTTATAATAGGCTAACCGGAGGGTCAATCTAGCCAGCCTACTAAGAAAAATTCCCATCTGAGTGAAAAATCGTCCCCTGAACTTCTACTATATATCAAAATGATCGCCGTGCTCTGGCGATCACGAATATACTGCGTGGTGAACATCGATACGGAGAAATAAATAATTGCAATAGATGACGTCGCGGCTGCCATGATGATCACTAAGCAGCCGCTTCAAAAATTCTGCGCAAGACACGGATTCTGAGTGAAAGTAGGTAGATAATCGGGGGATACCATTAGTTTTGCAATTTTGTTATATGCTAATTTGTTAGTTGAACGGATCGATGGCCAATTAAAATAAATTACAAGTTTACCACTCTATTGCAATTTACTCGCGAGATCACGCCGATCATTTTGATATGCCCTAGGGGGTCAAAGGTCAAAAATTCGTCCAGATGGGATTTTTTGGCTAGATTGACCCTCCGGTTAGCCAATACCTATTCTTCCCTGATTGGAATATGATAATCATTATAGTAGTGAGAGGAAGTATAAACAGCAGAAGTAATGGTGAGACATATTTGTCATATAAACCTCATTACAAGAATGGAGAGCATTGCAAAACAGTTATGTGTATTACATGCAACATAAATGCTAGGTAATAAGTATCAAACTTTCACTTTAGCCGTCTCTTGCCGCGATTCCGCTGCTGCCGCCGTCCACTACTCACCTATTGCAATTGTCAATCCTCTCCTCTTAGGATTGTTGTAAATACTGCAATAGTCTAGCAATCGTAGAATAGGAGAGGTCGATCTGCACCGTTCCATGATTGGAGGGCTGAGCAAAAATAAATGCTAAAACGACAGACATGCGAAAATTGGTACTCTTGACTCGACAAAGAGTCTTTGTAGGCCGATGCAAATAAAAAGCAATTCACTACATATGAAGAGTAAGTAGGCTGGTCAAATGAAAAGCTTGTGTTCGATTACATGACGGAATCGGAATGAGAGGTTAGGTTATACATCTCTCTTGCACTCGTTATTTACAAGCTTGACAACATGACGTATGTTCGGCTGTGGCACAAAAAGTACCCCTTGAAGCGTTATGAAATAACGCTTGAAGCGTTAAATTTTAGAGGTATTTGTTGTATAAATTTAGCACTATTTACCTTTTACGCCAAAATCATTTTTTTGCTCAGAGTGGTCGTTGCTACGATAGAGATACCGACGTAATTTATACTAAGTAATCTACGTAGGAATAGTAGAAACATAATAACTCTTGAAGCGTTATTTGAGCTAATTATTTGCAATACATTTTTGCAATTGAAAACAGGCTCCGATACAGAATCGGGTTATGTATTCCGACGCAGAATTAACCGTAGATTCCGAAAATGCCCTCAAACATGAGCCTACGCGGAATATTGAGGGAGTTATGGCCAATTAAAGTCAAAAATAACGCTTGAAGCGTTAAAATTGACTGTGCCACAGCCGAACGATAGATTACATATGTAACTCATCTATCTAGTTAGATGGCCTGCACCCGTTCGGTTCTGTGGCGCTCTCAATGATACGAGTGGGGGAGGGGCCCCACGAGTGCCTAAAAACAATCAGCTTGCGTCTATCTA
>Ga0075439_11002_pt1 | contig 12610 bp, 7 predicted proteins | sample MintriSingleCell_FD_74264 | JGI IMG/M metagenome (GOLD analysis project Ga0075439, IMG submission 74264) | Marine eukaryotic communities from Monterey Bay, USA to study complex ecological interactions - Minidiscus trioculatus JGI Plate_4_G5... | ecosystem: Environmental > Aquatic > Marine >... | reverse complement strand
AGCCTTGCCTTTTTATGGAAGTTAAAATCCACACTTCCCATTTCAACTCTATTGAGCTTGGCAGAGCTTTTGATGAAATTGGACTTAGCAAAACATGACATGAAGGGCCATTTGCAGAACTTTGCTATCAACTTTGCCCGTCGAGCAACAGTTGAAATCCGCCCTTCTTCAGTAGCCACACTCTCTGGTTATTTGACTGGACGACAAGAGGCTTTATTTTTGAAAAGTATTAGGCTCTTGTTACAGTACGGGAAGGAGAAAGAGTTTGATGACTTTGGTAAAGTGGCAGCATCAAAAGAAGATATTCTAACAAAGATTGTGAACTCTATCACCACGTGCATCGATGGAGTAGACAACCAAGATATCCTTCGTGGTATGTTGAATAAGTGCCTCATTCAGCATTCTGTTCCAGAAAAGAATTGGGCACAAGACAAGAGACTAGTAATACCTTCACAACACATCCGCCAGATCATTGCAGCACGGCCAACGATTTGCAATGAAACGGATGAAGTTACTGGTAGACTTCCTCTACATTATGCAGTTGCAAGAAGTGGCATCACTCCCCGAAATGTTTTGGAAATATTGAATGAGAATAAGGATGCAGCTTCCATAATCGATCCTGTATCTGGTTTGTTCCCATTCATGTCTGCAGGAAGCAATGGTAACATCAGTGCATCTTTCAGTCTCCTCCTTACTGATCCTACTATCATCCTCAACACTACCCAATCGGATACCGATGATAGAAAGAGGAAGAGGGACACCTCTGAAACTGGTAATGCAGAATCAGAGGTAAAATACAATAGGGAGATGGATATAGTCAAACACATTCAAATTCTAGGTTGTGGCACGGCCGAGGTAAATGGTACATACACCATCACAAATAAGTTGAATGAAGGGTGCCCAATATATCGTAAGAAAGGTGAATACGAAGGAAGACAGTGGACTATATCTTGTTTTGTAGATCATACGGTGCAGCTAAGTATTGGAACGTCGGCATTGCTGGTAAAGCAATATTTTTCTATCGAAGTGCGAATGGAGTCAGAAGTAATGGTAGCTTTCTTCCTCCAATGGTTTCGAGTGGCTGGGTTGTGAAAGATGAAGGCCAATCGCCTACACCCGACTTGGTTTACTTGTCATCAGCAAGTGCTTACTACTTACCTGTAGGCTGGGTTGATAGAGAAGGGGGAGACAACCGTTGAAGAGATACTAAAACAACCTCTTTGAGAGAGGCTCATAGTATTGTGTATAGATAGAAATAGAATCTACTTTTAGTTCAAATCTATTGCATGAGAGACTTATTTATTCCATATTGCCGGAGTCAGAGGCCTCCGTTCTGCAAACATATAAGTGTTCTGAAAACCTCCATCGATTTGTATTACTATTTCGTTCTTTGACTTGGAAGCATTGGTCGTTGATACCATGACTCTATTGCCATCTTCATCTGTAGACATATTATCACTACCAACATCGATACCCTTGAATAAGTTGTCAGCCCACACATCAAACCTTGGTTGAAGGTGCCATCGTGGTGGGCCACTCCAGCTCTTTCGATTGAAGCTACCATTACTACACACATCTTTTGCATCGAAAGAATGTTGACCTATATGAAATACATCTCCTCTTTTTGCATGCAGCATTTGTGGCAAACAACAAGGCTTTAAACAGAACAATTTCACATTATCATTGTTGTTGAACATATCAATGGACTTCAGAGATAAATTACCACATAGATGAATTGCAAGAAGGATTATGGGCCCATTTGTTTTGTCAAATATATTTTTCTTCATTTGTCGTTGATTACAAGATTGTTTCAGATCTTGCTTTGAAGTATATAGCGGGGCTTTCCATGTAGTGAAATATGATTCATCAGTGTTTGGATTATCCCCATATATATGATCCCAATTCATATGATGAGGCTTGAGCTCTGTTGTTTCCTTACTTGCTATTGCCCATGCCTTATCTATCAATATAAACCTCTCTACTTTTTGAGGAGGTAGAATATCACTCAAAAACATGCTGAGATATCCTTTCCCGCTACACAAATCTATGATTGTGAATTGTTCATCAGTGCTACTACCACTTGATTCAACAGCTTGTTTCACTGCCGCTATTATTGGTGCCGATTCTATAAGTTCTTTTATAACACGTTCCTTTTTGAACAATCGTTTCCATAGCGCTGGATTGCCTATTATATAACGAGTATATGACTTGAGTAAATACATAAGAATAGCAAAGTAAAGTTAATCACAATAACAAGTCTACTAACCTCTATATCTTTTACGCCATTTAACAATAGCATTAACAGAATCATCATATACTGACGAGTAAGTATTCCTACCTGGACAATCTTTTACTTCTTCAAGAAGCCAATCTTTAAACTCATTGTCTGTTAAGCCATAGTTGATATCTGGCAGTGATGTTAATGATATTTGTGATGCATGGAGCCGTGTCGTTGTTTCTAAACTGACGACGAATGCAAAACCACTACAAAAAGGAGACGTAATAATGATTGCAATGCATAGTAGTATAGGTACTACTTGAGGCATTTGCAATGTCGATATGATGTATATGTAGAAATTGACTGTGATGGCACTAGTTTTAACGCTGTATATCGCTTGTAGTCAATATATTAGTTCGATGGATGATATATATCTGCAAAAGGCAGCTAAAAGGAATTGTGCCCGCACATTGGAGCTGGATATCGTCAGGTTAGTAGAATCAAATTGATGGAACCGTTTGAGTTTGGCGATAAGTTACTCATTCGGATATAGTACTGGATATCCGGATATGTGTCGCGACATAAAGAATTAGCTCATAACCTCAATTCATTAAGTCAATTAGGGGTATGTTTATTACACAGAAAGAATGCTATTTGATTACAAATATTTCTTTTCAAGACTTCATTGTAGGATTTGTAATTTCCACGTGGTATCTTATACTGTCTTATCAAAGGAATATTTTAATTTGATACGTACTAACGACTCATTTTGGCCTTACTAACTCTACCACAACAACTAACACTACTACACAATACATAGTGCTCACATCGGATCTCTGCATGCAGCCATTATTTATTGAATCTCAAGTCTGGTAAGTACTTGTCCTATTGTTTTTCTAGTTGTTGGACAGTGGGCGTTGGTTAATTTGTGACTCCCTAATAATATGGTGTGGCATGGGCGTGCTATTATGTTATAATAATGACATGACTCTCTGCTGTTACCAAATGGATGGTTTGCAATATTATATGCCAATTGCAATTGAACATGTTGTATCGTCGGGTATTATAATTTATCATTGGGTGGGTCGCCGAGTTATCGGGCGCAGATAGACAGTACACATGATGTGCTCAGTTGTTGGCGTTGTTGTTAATATGGTCCATTCTACTTCTACACCATTACCTCCCATTGGCCCTCCCATTCTAATCACCCCTCTCACAAAAACAACAACAATATATCTATCTTATTATATCCACAGACTTCGACGGCCACTATTTATCAATCTCCTACACACATAAACAAATACTCATAAAAATGAAGTTCCTTCTAATCGCCGCCACATTATTATCTGCCAATGTTTATGCAAGGGAAGCTCCTCAGCTTCGTGGACCTGTATTGGTAAGTTAAAATTATATATATATTGTATGTGTGTGTTAGTATGTTGATTTGGCATATACATGATATAGGTATTCTCATCTAACAAAATTTCCCTTCTTTATATATTATTCTATTGTTTCCCTAATGAACAAATAAACAGATTGATAGTCTTATTGGTTCATCTAAATCTAGCAAATCTGACAGTGGACGTTCTGGCCGATCTGGTCGTTCTTCTTCTAAGAGTAGCAAGAGCAGTGCTGACCTATTTGATCGTCAGTTTGCCGATGTAGGTTCCAAGAGCAGTAAATCAAATGGTTCTTCTCGTAACGGTCGTTCTTCCTCAAAGAGCGGCAAGAGCAGTGCTGATCTATTTGATCGTCAGTTTGCCGATGTAGGTTCCAAGAGCAGTAAATCAAATGGTTCTTCTCGTAACGGTCGTTCTTCCTCAAAGAGCGGCAAGAGCAGTGCTGATCTATTTGATCGTCAGTTTGCTGATGTAGATGTAGCTGCATGGTAGAGCATTGATTGGGAGCTCTTTGGATTTGTGTAGCATGTACAGTTAGTACTTGTCTCTTGTACAGAATAATAAAGTAAAAAGCTCAGATCCCTCTTGTTACATTTTCAATTTAAGCTTACTATGTATGAGTACATCCTATTTAGTATTGTTAGAAAGAACCTGCAAAATACTCAACAAGAGAAAAGCTCTTCTGCCACTTCTAATTGAGTCACAAGTATGGATGGACATGTCTTTGTATACCATACTATGCTCACATAGTTGGAACAATGCCAGTCCTGTGTCCGACTCTTCTTTGGTGATTATTTTCGCTGTTCTTTTGCTCGTTGATTATCTCGTATTGACTCTTTGTATTTATTCTTCTCTTCTGTTACCTCATTTTGTAATGTAAGCATCTCGGCCTTGTAGGATGACTCCATCTCTTCCTTCTCAGTCTTGAAATTACTCAACTGTACTTTGAGATTACCAACTTCTTCTTGATGATTGAAGCTCATGTATTGGTTATTGGTTATTGATATTTGTCCAGAGACGACTTCCATCTTGTTAATGGTATGTTTAAGGCCGCTACTTGTGAGTCGCTCATCGACAAGTTTTAACGAAGCGTACTCGTTACCTTTACTTTCTTTTCGAGATTGCTATGTTGCATGGTATTGGCTTGTAGTCTCTGGAAGATGCGCTTTGTCACGATTTATGATGATGAAAGAGAGGAGATAGTAACTTGTTTTAGTTCATGTGGTTCAAAGGCAGTCAAATAATGGCTAATAAAGGCCAAATGAAGTATCCAAAATCGCCGGGTCTTCATATCGAATGTTAAGGTACGTATAGTACAGGTGTTCCCTTTGATACATCTTGATTTGTATAGGCAAATACCTCCTTCTTACCTTTAATTTCTTCATTAAGCTTGAAACACTCTGCTCTTTGTATACCGTTGTCTGGAAGATGCGCGTTTCGCAGTTTATGATGATGAAGAGAGGAGATAGTAACTTGTTTTAGTGTGCATGGGTTGCAAAGGCAGTCAAATAATGAATAAAGGCCAAGAGTATCCAAAACGCCGGGTCTTCATATCGAACACACGAAATCATAGATACTAACGCGGACTTTCCTGTTGCAAACTTCGTCTCTCAGCCTCAAGTTTACTCAACAACGAGTTCTGTTTGTTGCCGAGACCTACCTCGGCAGTAAGTTTTTGGTTGAGCTTGGATTTCTCAGTCTGACTTGAGGCAAGAAGTTGTGATAATCTCGAGCTGTTGTTGTCTCAACTCACTCGCTCCTACCAATGCACTGTCTCGTTCAATTGATATGTAAGTGGAAGTGATTAGATTACAATCATCTTGGAGATGATGTAACTCATAATTACATATCTTGTTACATGTTAAATTTAAGGTACTACTTCATCCTCTTGGCTTTTTGGGATGTAATTCTAGAGTTATATCATCTCCAAGATGAATCTAATCTAATCACCTCCACTTACAATGGCTTCCTCACAAAGGCAAACCCCCATTCACCAAAGAAAATGCGAACACAACTCTGGCATTGGTTCCAACAATGAGAGCATAATATAGTATACAAAGACGTGTTCATCCATACTTGTGAACGTCCTACTGAGTGGTCGTTGTCACTACAGGTAGCAAACTCGACATCTTCCCAACCCTTTCTCATAAGGTGCTTAGTTCGTTGCTTCATGTAATCTAAATCGTCAGTTCCATATGCTAACCACGGTACAGACTCAAAGTGTTCTCCTTCTTTCAATCGCAAGAAACTACGTACAAACTTGCACTTGTTGAAGCCTAGATCCATGTTGCTCATCACCGTGTTGTTTAGTTGATGAAGGGACCAATTCTTTTGTTTAGACTGACCTTTACTCATACGAAGTCTCACTTGAAATGTGGGTAGGTCACTATTAGCACCTGGTGGACTGACTTTGGCTCTTCTTGCGTAGTCGGTACATCCAGGAATGGTTGTCGCTTTGTACTCATCTCTAATATCCTCCTCACTATTGTAGTTGTTACTATTCTGACATCCTGCATCTAAATCAATAATGATTGGGCAATCCTTACTATTATCATGGAACAACTCAAAAAAGTAACTACCAGATGTGGTGTAAATCCTTTCAAAATCAGATGGGTCGAATCCGTTTTGAACTGTAACACCAACACAATTCTCCTTCTTGTTTACTTCCTTGATTTTAGTAAATATATGGAGTTCGTATGATTTGCTTGGGTATACCCCAGCTGTGCGATTGACCAAACACGTGATGATATCATTGTAGTAAACGACAATATGGGTAGATGTAATCCAAATGAGAGCTGCCAAACGACGGACGAATAACCGCTCCCTCTCGTCAGCAAAATCAACCTCTTGAGCCATCTCCTCAGCCCGTGCAATTGCCATCCCCTTTAACTTTTCCAATCCCTCTTCACTACTAAAGCTGGAAATGAACATATCAAGAGTCATACCACCTAGAACATCATCGACTGCTACATTGGGTTCTTCCCCCATCACTACTAGGATCCTGTTGACTTCCACAACCAACAGTAGTAACGCCCTCCACGTCTTCTCCCATGCAATAGGTGTTGCCGATGTAACAGTGAAATCCCCATAACGCCCCGGTACTATTTTACCTTCTTTCATAGCAGAAAAGAATGTCATGGCATCCGAATAATCATCAAACAACATATGTAATCCCAATCCCTTCTCATCATTCTCTAAGACAGTTCTTTTGTGAGTTTTGATGTAATCAAGTGGCATAAGTGTTGTGCTGTTGATTTTGAGTACCGTGCTAAGTCTATTACTCCACCAATTTGTACCAGAACCAAACATTGATGAAAGATTGGGTGCCAAATGTCGTAATGCCACAATAGAAGGATCTGCAACCACTTTTTCATATATACCATATTCGGATTGCAAACCAAGTTTGAGTGTTCTTCTCTGATTGAGTAACCAATCCGTCCTAACCTCATGACTATATTCCCTAGAGAGTGGTACAAGTTCATACAATTCCCTTTTCAGTACAATCTCAAATGCAGTATTGTATTTAGCCCGGTCACTCTGGCTCGTCAAATCAGATGATCTCCGTTTAGCTGGCATTCGAGACGGTGGTGGTGGTGGTAGTTGTTCTTCTTCATCCACATATCCTTCTTCATCATCACTATCTAAATGTACATTATCATCATCTTCAAATCTAATTCTAACCTTTTTATTGTTGGTATCAGTAGGTGCAGCATTTTTATTGTTGTTTCTAATTGGGGATAGATGTTTACGTTTTTTATTTCCTTCTTCCTCAGTATGTGAAATATTATCACCATTATGTTGTATGATATTCTGAAGATTGGATGGTAATATCTGATTACTGTTGTTATAAAATTGTCCTATACTGCGCCAGTATTCATCATCCCAATATTCTGCTTTGGCAGCACCATCTTTGTTTGTGTTTGTTGAGGATTGTTTATTATTGCCGACACCCCCCGATGCCGGCGGACCCGCCCTGTAATTATTGTTGCTCATATAAGAAATATTCTTTAATAGTGTTAGAGGTTGGTTTATTGTCCTTAGCATTGGGCATTGGATATAAGTTATTCTTCGAGGTTATGGGCGGACTGTTTATTGTTACCGCCCCCCCCCCGATGCCGGCGGACTCGCCCTGTAATTATTGTTGCTCATATAAGAAATATTCTTATAGTGTTAGAGGTTGGTTTATTGTCCTTAGCATTGATAATTGTTACGAGACCATTTCTTCTTGGCAAAAATGAGGTTATGGTGCGGCTGCCCCTCAAAAAAATATTTTTCGTGCCCCCTTTAAATGCTGAACATAACAAATCTATTGTATTGCTGATTGATTATATATATCGGTGCCGGTGGATATAGTACCTATCCTCGCCGCTGCATAATCAACGGTTGTTTCGACAGTGTACGCCCGCATACCAGAGGGTTCAGTAAGTAGGCAGAAACAACTAGTTATTCTTGATATTGAGAGTGTTTGAGTTGGTATTGAAGGGTATGGTATTAGTATTTGCCCATGTTAGTATTGTTGCATCGTTCATCTGCAACTCAATAATACTGCAATGAAATTATAAACAAAGTCAACAAAGACTAAAAACAAATTACACAACAACAACCGTATCAACAATTCAACACAGTCATTCTGCTGTGATATAAATCTACCTAGTTGGTGCAATCACATAAAAAATTATATTTCTCAATATGGATGTGCCATCAGATCCAAAAGAACCACCACAAGTTGGCACTGATCCTAAATTACGATTGGTAACAGCACAGACGAAAACTAGCTCTTCATCCGTTATGCCGCGTGTGAATTGTACCATTGGCAATAATAACAGTACTACTTCATCAAATAATAATAACAGTACTACTTCATCAAATAATTTCATATCCAACTATGAAATGATTCGTTTGCTTTCAACCTACGGCTCTATTGTATCTACCCAAGATATAAATGAGATATTATCATATACTACATCTCTCAATGATGTATCCACCTACGAGCACATTAGGAATAATTTCTTCCGCGGGTTTCCTGATTTGAGTGTACGTTTTACACGTGATAGAACCACGGGCAGGTATGAACCAAACAGTGGTCATGAGGCAGAGTTAAAGTATAGACAAGAGATGAGACGAAATTTGGATGATGCTGTTACTCTACCATCCCAACAGAATAACATCGGCAATACTCTACCATCCCAACAAAATAACAATCTAGTTGGTGCACCATCACCACCACAAGAAGGAACAGATTCTAAATTACAAATGGTAACAGCATCTCTGAAACCACACCATTCATCCGTTTCTATGCCGCGGCGTGTAGTAGGAGAAAGAGGTGGTAGCAGAAGAAAAAGCACCGTGTGTGGCGGAAGAGGAGGTAGCAAGAAACTTACTCGCAGTTCAACACAACCATCTGATGAATGGCATGAGAATTATCAAAATCTATTACGTTTCAAAAATGATGGTACAGATATCAATCAGTGCAATAACTTACCTACTGATGCTCAAAATTGGGTAACTCAACAGAGGTTATCGTATAAGGAATTAATGGAGACGGGAGATTCTAATGTACTGCCTCCAGATCGGATCAGATTATTACAGGAGATTGGTCTCAATTTACGAGGGGATGTTCATACAGCTAAACCACCATCAACTCAACGTCATCCACAACGCGGTGCTACTCCTAGATATCTACTAGAAAAGAAACAAGCTGCAGCCAAGGCTGCTTCTAAGAAGAGGACATCCCCACTCTCCGATATCGATACGTCATCCGTGGAAAAACGTCGTAGCCAACGTGTCAATCCACTTCAACCACAATTGACAAATCGGGCAGATATGGTAAAACAGCTGTTGTCCCATCGTCGTGCTGCTTTGTCTATGATTAGACAATGCCGTATTGCCGCCGAGGCAAGATTATCCACGGCAAAGGAGGACAAGGAGTTTCACGAGGAGTTATCATTGCCAAAGAAGAGGAAACAGATGGAATTGAAACAGATAGAATTGCAAGAGGAAGATGGGCACATTGATAAGAAGCTCAAATCTAACCAACCATCATCAGATGATTTATCAATTGGTGAAAGTTCTCATGTTTGGAGTCAAAATGGGGATATCGGGGCTGATCTTTTTGATGGGGATATCTTTGGTGATAATCTACTAGATGATAACGGATCTGATGATCCAATACTCCTCGATTTCGGATCTGTTACCTCAAAGTCCACCGATAAAGATTCTACTCCAGGATCAACCGGAGAAGAGGGGTGTAAAGTTTGTAAAAAAGATTCAGACCACTCTAATCTTCTACTTTGTGAACACTGTAATGATGAATATCACATCTACTGTTTGAACCCACCATTGCAATCAGTACCAGAAGGGGATTTCTTTTGTGGTAAGTTTATATTAGATTGTATATTGCTTGTGTGGATTGGATAGTTTGATATTCAGCTTAACTGCAATATTGAAAATGTGATGTGACTTAATTTGTGTACTTCTAATATTTTTATGTATTCATCTCTATTTAAAAACGTTTAGATAATTGCAAACGATTATATGGCAGGAAAGATGACGATGGATTGGATGCCATGCAATCTTCCACTACGTTGGCAGCCGAGAAGAATGTGGTAGAACACAAGAAGAATCAATCCTTCCCTCCACCTCCGCACATCAGTAATGCTTTCTTAGAGCAAGTTGTGAAGGATGCTGAGGCAGCAGAACTCACAGTGGAAGAGCTCTTTAAAGCTGAGGGTGGTAGCAAGCCAAGTATCATCAGGAAGAAGGCAGAAGCCTTCTTCAGTAACAAAGAGTACGGCTACACTTTTACATCAGAGAAGGAGGTTACTGCGCTGAAAAACTACTTGAAAAGGACAGCAAAGCCATACATCACAGCAAAACTTACACGCAGGAAGAATGTTGTAGAACCATCTTTATTCAAACCACCGTGCCATCATATCAAATTTTCCTTCAACAATGCAGAAGAGAAGGTTGAATCAAGTGCCAATATGGTAACACCACAAGGCGATCCTGCCGATTCTACAAAGTTGACACCCGATTATAATACAACGGACGATCGTAAGGCTGAGGATGACCGTGTTGGGGAGCCATGTTTACCGCGTAAGGTTGAGGAAGAGAAGTGCACTCGTGAGAAGTTAAAGGCTGAAGAGCTTCGTTTTCAGCGTAAGGCCGAGGAAAAGAAGCGTATCGAGAAGTTAGTAGCCGAGAAGACGGCATTAGCAGAGAGTGAGAAGTCGGTAACCGAGAAGAAGGAACAAGAGAGTGGGAATTTGGCTCTTCTGTATGAATTTACAAACAAGTGTAAGGGCCTGGCTGAGCGTGATAGATTGAAGCGTGAGGAAGAAACGGCAAAACGTTCCGAGATGGCACGTAGAATGCCAGCAATGATTGCAGCTGTGAACAAGATGACCGAGGTTACATCCAAGAATGCTGAACAGAATACGAAGGCGAGTAATCCACTCTTGAACGAAACCAAATGCCGGGGACAACCATCAGAAAATGGTTTTGTGCCTCCAACAGAACCATGGCATATTGGCTTGAGCAGAGGAAACAATACTACCTCGATGAAAGAGAATGCGGAGAATGCAACTAATCAACAAGAGAACACTAAATCATCCCCCTTTGGACTTAGTGTAAGTGGATCATCACCATCCCCCTTCGGATCAGTTAGTGGTGGCGGAACATCAAACACAAATCATTCTAAAGTCGGCAACAATGTTACAACCAAAACAATCAAGGTATCAATTACACCACAGAAGATTGCTTTATTGCCTTCCAAGGATGGTACGGCATTTGGGTATCAGAATAATGAAACAAATCAAATTACACCATCATCTCGTCCGCCAATTGGTGCAGAAGAAAATGTGTACCAGATTGTAACTGAGGGAGAAGATATTGGAAACAGAGTTATGAATTACATCAACCTTGCCAAGCTTGATGTATACACTCTCCAGCATTTGCGATTGGCAATGAATGAACAACTTTCTGCCAGCTGGCACCAACAACATCCTTCCTTTCTATTCTGTTCGGGAAAGGTCATTCATCCGCTTGATAGGGAGAATACAACTTTTGTTCATAGTGGTGAATACGACAAGAAGATTCGTGGGGCGGATAGTAACGGCGACGGTAGTTATGATCATCCATATGTCGTGACCATTGTACCTGCTGACAACAAATCTGATGTCACCTCCCCCTTCCCTGGTATTTGTTGTGTAATGTAATCACAACTGACGATATTCTGTTGGCGACCACGATGATTTGAGCAAATGAATAGTATCTAGGTATGAGAGAATCAAAGAAGAATCATCATATTTTATGAAATTGGTTATTATACACCATAAAACTAGGCACAAGTGAGCTTAGCAATCTAATGCCTAATGTCTCTAGGTTCTATCACTTAACTAGTTTTTCCCTCTATCTCATTATCTAAGAACGAGCTCACTTCATTTGTGAAACCCTCTTGGCAATCGCTTTCTCAAACCGATTTAGGGCTTCTGCCACTTCTAATTCAGTAATGACTAATGGTGGTACAAATCGAACAACGCTAGGCCCAGCAGCCACTAATAACAAGCCTTCTTCCATGGCATCGCCAACCAATTCTGCAGCAGTACATCCAGCATCATCATTAATGACCACACCCTTCAATAATCCCCATCCACGTACCTCACCTAGTACGGATGGATACTTTTTGGTAATTTCCGCCAATCCTTCCTCCAGTTGTGCTCCTCGTGCTTGAACATTGGCTAATATATCATGCTCACTTAAATACTCAGCAACGGCCAACCCTGCCGCACATGCTAATGGATTACCACCATAGGTACTAGCATGATCACCAGGTCCAAAGGTATCGGCGGCCTCTGAGAGAGAAGGAGAAGGGAAAGTTTGAGATGAATAAATGTGTGTGTATCTAATTACACAGAAACTTCACTCAGCATTCCGACAACTACTCACCACCCTTTGCCATCATGGCACCAATTGGTACACCACCACCAAGAGC
>Ga0075439_12153_pt1 | contig 12614 bp, 8 predicted proteins | sample MintriSingleCell_FD_74264 | JGI IMG/M metagenome (GOLD analysis project Ga0075439, IMG submission 74264) | Marine eukaryotic communities from Monterey Bay, USA to study complex ecological interactions - Minidiscus trioculatus JGI Plate_4_G5... | ecosystem: Environmental > Aquatic > Marine >... | reverse complement strand
GATCATATTGGCAGGTTTCCCTTTAGGTCGAGCATTAATAGCTTCTGTAAATCTTGCTGTAGTTATTGTATTCTTCTTTGGGGCTCCCCTCTCATTCCAGGTTAACTTGAATTCTGTGCCTTCTTCATACTTTTTAATCGTTTCATATAATTTTGATTTTCCTCTCACTAATTTCTTTTGTAGGATTAGTTGTATAAGCTCGGCTCTCTTGGATGTACCCTTAACAGTTAGTGATGTGATGAGCTCGGCGACTTCAAGTGGTTGGAATATATCACCATTCTTTGGAGGTTTGATAGTGTTGCCATGGAATTCGAATAAAACTACTTCTTTGGTCATGTTGTTCATGTTGTTAATCTCGTTGATCTCATGTTGTGTAAGGTCTGATACTGTATCGACACGATAATAACCTTCGCCATACTTTCCAGAGGTACGAAAGACATATCCTTCTTTTGATTCACCTGTCTCTTTTGATCTAAACCTTCCAGTTCTCTTCGCTTCTTGTAAGTCTAAATATTCGCCAAGAGTATATGTTTTGTTATTATATTCAACAGTGTTAGGATAAGGTTTGTTGTTGTTGTTGTTGTTGCTGTCGTCGTTGTCGTGGTTTACGTTGTTTTTGCTTTTGGTATTACTACCTTTTCCTTTATCGTCATCACCAGAGGTGTTGGTAGACTCCTCGTCGCCACTACTACTATTAGTTCCACAATTGTAGCAGTCTTCTTCTACTTTGTAATCTCCCTCCTTGTATGCCTCTGTTTTGGAAACATCAAATAAACTGCAATAGTTGCAATACTTTCGTTTTCTTTTTGCAAGTATTTCAGCTCCTACACATCGATGAGCATGCTCCTCACACTCTGCATACGACTGTGAGGAAAAATCACAGAAGTTGCAAAACCCAGCGCATGACATCTGATCATCGTCCTCCTCTTCTTTATTATCGTCTCTTTTGTCGAGGCCATCATCGTCACCTTCTGGTTCCATCATCTCTATTGCAATAAGTAACTATAAACAACTCTGTTCAGTAGGCAGTAGGCAGAGTAGCCTCTTTGTCGGCAGCAAAAAAAGTGGATTGACACTTGTTATATCAACCCACAGAAATATACGTAATATACGTACATCTTATCATACTGTTCATTTAATTTAATTGGAATTTATACATAAAATTTATTCCCAGGACTTTCCAACGGTTGACATTTGTCATATCGGTCCATTTGTATAAAGAATTGTATGGTGACACATACATACTGTTCACTTAATAATTTGGAATATGAAAGTGAAAAAGTACCCACGTGCTTTCAATATAGGATAGGTGAAGATTGGTGACTTGGTGAGAGATGAAGTGTGGCTGAGATGAGTGCGGTGATAGTGTGGTATTCACTTCCTACTTAGTATAGAAGAAGTTCACACTCAGTAGAAGTATTATCGTTTGAGTTTTGGCTCTCCTTTGATCGCGCATGAGATCCTTGCGCTACAACAGTAAATCACTCGACTATAATTTCATAGCACATCACAAAGTGCACCAACATTGAGCACTAACTGGATTGGATATCGTATGAATTGAACGTTCCTTTCTTAAACATATATCAAACGTTTTAATGATTGTTGTCAATCTGCTTGCTTCAGTATTGCAAAATAAAGGGCACTTAGTAAGTAGATTGCGCAAGTTGCATATCATAATATCATGGAAACTCAAAACGAGGTGATAGTATTAGACTCTGACTCCGACGAAGACAGAGATGATAGAAAGATTAGGGCGGCAGCTAACCCACCTCACAACAAAAGAAAGAGACGTCATCATCATAACAGCATTAATAATGAAGTACAATACCTAACCTGCAATCACGATGCACGTAAACGACAATATAAATCCCAATCAGAAGCAAATAAAGTAGTAGAACGTATGCGTAACCAAGGTCTTGATAAGAAAGGCACACTACGATCATATTATAATGATCGTACTGGTTTATATCATATTGGTAATGGCAAATGGAAAGATGATGGTGATAGTGCAAAAGATGATGGTAGTAGATCAGCGGGAAAGTATAATTGGAAACAGCATCGTCCTCAGAACAAAAAGCAGCGAAAGATTATCAACACATCTTCTCACAATACCATCATGTCATCATCTTCACCGACACATAGAAGAACACCAATAGATACATCTCATTTCATGTCAAAATATCATCACCCCAAAACCATTGCAGCCTCACAAGGTAAAGACCCATATACAACAATAACAACATCCTATTCTAAAATATACGGCTTATATAGACAAAAACAAGTAGATGATGAAATACAACGTATACGTACACACAAACAACCATCATCATCTAAAATTACAATTCAATTCAATACTAAAACGAATGTATTAAGTGCATACCATCATCATCATCATTGTCTCGATATACTATTTACATCATCTAAAGAATTTCAAATGGGTGGGAAAGGACGTGTAATTTGGTTTTGGGCAGAGTATGAAACTGCCACGGATGAACGTGTAATGAAATCTATTATTGCCGCTTTAGATTCAACTTGGGTTGATGAGAGTAGTGTTGGTAGTGATGAGGAGGCAAAGCAAGGTGGGGATACAAAGCAGAGCAAGATTAGCAGCATGTTCAATAAGAAGGAGAAGTCCAATGAGATGAGTAGTAATGATAGAACCACCGCAACCGAATCTGCTGATGATGATAAACGAAAGAGAGTGGCCATGGCAGCTGAATCAAGAATAAGTGGAATATATCAAAATCAGAAAGAAGAAGAAGAAGTTGAGAAGTCTCATGGTGAGGAGACGATAAAGAAGAGACCGAGGGTATTGTTGAAACATACTGAAAAGAAGAAATTGGAGATTATTGATCTTGTCGATTCTGATTGAAGGTAGATATAAAAAGAGGTAATACTAAAGTCTTATACCTCAACCAGATTAATAAAAGCCAGCTCTATCATTAAGGATCAAATAAATCATCAAAAAGCTGCATTAACTGAGCAGATTGAAATTGTGTGACATCATTCTCTGATGATGCCATTTGCTTTGCAACGCCCATTAGAAGCTGTTGATCCTTCGCCGACGATACCATATCATGATATCGTTTATCCTCTTTATTAACTTTGTTGCAAAATGATATCCACTCATATGCATTCATGTGCATTTGGTGCTCCGGATCATTGGACAATGACGACTCCTCGAGTGTATCAGTTGGGGGAGTAGATTCTTCTTCACGTGTACTTGTATTTATTTCATTCCATTTCCGATACAGCAAGAACCATCCTGATACTACACTACGGTAGCAATTGGAGACTGCAATATGATAATCCGTCACCTCTTCGGTGCCGCTTGTATCATCATCATCTGTATTCATAGATACCATTGCATCAAGTAAATTACATACACGTGACAAATTTGTAATCCTTTCCTGTAACTCTGCATATGCAATTCTATCAACATCACCCCCCATTTCTTTCATTTTAATTTGTGAAAAAACAATTTGTCCCTGTAATACATGCTGAACAGCCGGCTTAATAATCCGTTCATATGGAAACAAATTATAACGAATATAATCTTCCAATGTCATAATATTATGTATATTATTCTTATACAATGGTGAATTTACATCTCTTTCATTATATTCTTTGACATACTGACGATTGTAATGTATTACATCATTAAGATTCTTAGATATATATAATCGGACATTGGATTCTAATTCAATGAAATCACCCCAACGTTTATTTTGGGACCAATCTTCCACTAGTGCATTCATTGATTCATCCCAGTTGAGTCGGAGTAGATCAGCTGTTGTTATGTAAATGTAATGTGATGTTAGAGAAAAGGACACACATCATATGCATCAAATTTCATAATATATGGTATCCACACACGACGACGTACGTACCTTCAATAGCAGCAAAGTGAGCATTCGAATTACGTTCCGAACATACACGCAATAACTTGGAATGTGGTGATTTCTTATTATTATCAACCTTCTTCTTCTTCTTTGGTATAAGCTTAGCATTACTTTGTGATGAAGAGAATGACCTAAAAGAAAGTTGATGTGTTGTTGTTGCTGCAATCTGTGGTGATCGTTGGAGTAGTTGATAGCCACCACCATAACGTATGTTATGAGTCGCTACTATTGATGACTCTTTTCGGAGGAAGCGTATTGCAATTAGCCGTCTAGCCGCCATGATATCCATTATTATGTGGCTCTGCACTGGTGGGATAGGTGAAGATACCGGTTAGTCGCCAAAATAATTGTTAATCAAGCTTGTTCTACTCGCATAAATGTCACTCTCCCCTTTGCTCTCCTTCTTTATTTTAGAGGCGAATTGAGAGCTTGAATCAATCAATAGCGGAGTGTAATATGGATGGCTGACCCTTTATAAGGTTTCAATTAGCGAGGAAGATACGGGCTATTATAGGCATCATATAGACACAGGCCAACAAGACGAAAATCACATTGATATCATATAATTGAAAAACTATATCTCTGAATCATTGACAAGAAAACAATATGCGGGCATTACTAACAACAGTTGCAATAGCAACAACAACAACAGCAGTAATAGCACAACAACAAGTTATTGTTAATAATCCAGATATTAATAATAATAAATTGCAACAAAGACGATCGTTGCTATCACGAAATCATAATCAAGCTAGTACACAAAAGGCTGCGCACAAGGGATATGAAAAGCAGATCAATCAACGTCGATTGAACAAGGGTACTTCCACTACTGCTTCTGCCGCCGCTGGTAGTGGTAGTAATAACGAGAATAATAAAACTGGAATTAAACGTACAAGTCGTCATGCCGGTACCAATGGAGAGGGTATACCAAGAGGTCATGGAGGTAGACACAGACGAGGTGGACGAGATAAGGAGGGCGTTATTGCTGAGGTGTCAAATGCTGAATTAGAGGAAGTCAAGGGTACTCCGAAAAGAGGAGAGAATAAGGAGAGTAGTGTATCTACAACATTAGCAGCAGCTGAAGAGATAATTGAAGATGAGAAAATCATTTTAGAATCACTATCAGAACAATTAGAACAGTCAACACAGCAACAGCAAGAAGAGGAGTCAACTAATAACAGCAAGTTACAACAACATTCAATTAACAAATTACCAAACATTGCCGGTGGATTATATAATGCGGGAATATCTGTTACTGATCGTATCAAAAAGATTTATACTGGTATTAATGATGGTGACAGTGGTAGTAAGGGAGAGAATGAGATACCATATGATAATACCAACTCAAAGTCAAAATCGTGGAATAGTCCTAAAACTGAAATGCCAAGTACTCCCGAACCTACGTACTCTCCTTCTCCATCATCAACAGACACGCCTACTACATTGGAACCAACATGGGAAGGTGATGATTGGAAGACACCGAAACCAACAACATGGAATAATGATGATGATTGGACAAAAGGTAGTAGTTGGATGACCAAGGGTAGTACAATGAAGTCTAAACATTCATCCGATAGCAAATCTAAAAAAACTACACCTACTAAGAAATCAGCATCTACGTCATGGAATTCATGGGATGATAATACTCCACCACCAACTCCTTGGGGTAGTTCGTGGGATGATGATGATATGTATCCATCCTGGGGGGATGATGACATGTGGTCTAAGAGCAACAAGAGTCATAAGACACACAAAACAAACAAATCATCAACTAAGGAGCGTACAATATCAGTCTGTACAAAGCGATTAATAACTGCCTTTGATCAAATTGAAGAATTCAATGGAAAAGGTCAACCATTTGAAGGGATTTATAAACCATCAGACGTTACTAAACATTGTTCCTTCATGGCACCAATGAATGTAGAACATATCAACTATGGTTGTCCATTCATTTATGATCCAAATAATCCCATGGCAGATAAACCAACTGGATATGGCTTTGTGGAAGGAGAGAAGGAATATCAAATGTATTGGAAGAAAAAGCATCCATCGTCTGATCCCAAGATGGTGGAAAAGTTTGCATCGGCATATAATAACTTTGCACAATATTGTCAATGTTATAAAGGATATGATATGGGTTGTGCTACACGTATCCCACATGGACCACCGACACAGGAAACTTTATATATGAATGGCCTTGCAACTGTGAATGGATACTCGGAATATCTGAAGCCTGATGGTACCACATCGGAACGAGCAGAGTTTTGTAAGATTGTAGGTGTATGGAATGGTGACTTCAATACGGATGTTGTACAAGACTTTACAGAAGATGTGCAGGAATGTGGATGTTATTGGATTGGTGTTGCTAAAGATATGGTTGGTACTTGTCCAGGAGTCGAGTTGGGTGCCTGGTATAAGTTTCCTCCATTACCTGGTCCGACGCCATCTCCGTCACCACCCCCGACACCACAGCCTACTCCTGACGAGACTATTTCGGAGATTGTGAAAGAAGATCAAGACTTGAGAACATTAAATGCGGCTCTAGTGGCCACTGGTTTGGATAGTGTCTTAGATGGAGATGGACAGTTCACTCTATTTGGTAAGTATCTCGTTTGTGTGATATCATATGATCGTCTTTCACAACTATCTTAATATATACTCAAATCAATATGTTACTCTCTTGGACACTAAACAAAACGACACAGCCCCGACCGACGAAGCATTTGCCAAGCTACCCCCTGGAACGGTCGAGGGACTACTAGATGATATCCCTACATTGACAAGCATCCTAACCTATCATGTGGTTGCTGCCAGGGCTCTCAGCTCAGATCTTTCAAATGGTCAAGATATTAAGACCGTCAATGGAAATGACGTTCACGTTACTATATCAGGTGATGGTAGTGTCATGATCAACCAGGCTAAGGTAATTGATGCTGATATCGTGGCAAGGAATGGTGTCATCCATAAAATCAATGAGGTACTCTTACCACCTACCTTGGTCGATAGCTTTGAGCCGGGTGAGACAGAGTTTCCCAATAAACCATGGGAAGTAGACAACCATATGGGAGTGCAATTCGAACGTACTAACGCTCAAGCTTATGAAGGAGACTGGTCAGTTGTGACTCCAGACATATGTGACGCAAGTAGTACGAATGACGATTTTAGCTACATTACACTGAACATTAATCCAGAGTGGGGTCCTGGTAAGCTTACCTATTACGTCAATTCAAAAGACCTGAATTACCCTGCCGATATACTGCTTTTGAGGGTCAATTACGAAGACACCAATACACAAGGTTGGACTGGCAAACCAGAACACGATGGTCCTGACGAGTGGAATAAGTATACACTTGATCTTCAGAATGGGAGGAGCACGGGACCTCAAAGTATTATGAGTGCTTCTACTGAAGTAAATACGGTTACATGGAAATACAAATGTAAGGCAAACGGATCTACCGAAGCTGAATCAGGGGGGCGTGCATACATTGATTATATCACCTTTACTCCGTCTGATGAAGACACGGAGATGATTGACATGAGTCCTCCTAAATACTGGACTTTCCCAGATCCATAAGTACCTTCGGTGTTTTACAGAGTTTGTATAGTATTCATAGTGGTGGCGTGTTTAGGATTGAAATGGGAAGTCGTTGTGTATAATATGTATGTGGGGAGGGGAAAGATACCCAAAAAGTGTGTTTGAGAGCAATTCTAGATTGCAACTTTAAAAAGATAAATATGTGTCAAATTAAAAGCTTATATCTTTACTGTCACCATACTGTACAAGATTTCTAATGCCCCGAAGCTCTAGTCCAAGGATACCAAAAAGGTACAACTTATAGTATTAGTCTAGGTAACAATAATGTGGATAATTTGGATAGATTCCAATCTTTGTTTTGTATTTGTTTATTACTAGCGGCATCCTTATCCCTCCTCATTTCAATTTGGTGGAATCCTTCCTCGTTTGATAGTAACCTGACTTCCTCTATGCATAGATGCAAACCAACAATATGAACCCACGAGCCCACTCTTCATCACTCCAAGTTTCCGTCCATTCTTATATACAGATAATGTGCCCTCATCTAAATCTAGCAGCATTCCTATTTCCCCATCAGAAGAAATGCCTTCCTTTCCTCCTTCCCAAGTATTGACATCACTTCTTGAACTTTTCCAATCACTCGTGTGACAATTTCCACTCTTTGTAATGTACATGCAACACTGAATATTATTTTTCTCGTTTAGTTCCCCATGTCCAATGTATCGAGAGAAATTTCGGTAGAAGTTGGAGTAGAGGGGAGTATAACTTGCACCTTGATGTGCCTGCCCTGGTCTCATCAACCCAATGAACAAATAAGGGTAAGAACTGCTACTGACGGTTGGTATTTTTAGTATAAAAGACGCATAATGCTTTCCTGCCCTCAGTATATTGTTGCTAAATGCAGTATGCCAATCATAATCCTGACAACTATGTCTAACACATGATTTATCCTCACTATTTACATACTCATTTCCTCTTCCGACAAGCTGATCAAAGGCTAGAGGTTCTCTCATTAATTGAAGATAATGATAATCTGCTAATGAACTTTCACCATCATAATGCGGTAATGCTGCCAATTGTTCCTCTGTTGCTATATCCTGTACTGCAATACATGTACTGTCCTTGATTAAAGATGGATCAACATTATTATTAGATACCCCAAACCTTTTACACATCAGTGCCAAATTGAGTAAATCATCCGAAGGTAGGTATGATATTATCTTGGACAGAGCATCACTATTGAATAACACAGACACGCAGCTTGTACCTCAAAAGATGTGGTACTTGTATTCTCTTCATTTTTTAACATCTTAATCACAATAATCGATTACCGCAGTCCCCAGACCGAGAAGACAGACTAATTAAAATGCCAATTTGTTATTTCATACCAATATCGATATTATCTACGGTCGGTATTGGGTATTGTCTTCACTCTTCCTTGGACTATTTGGCGATGGAACTACTATACCGGTTAGTCGCCAAACCACTACTCTCATATTTCTCCGATTACAACATTCACTACCAATGCCATTTATGCTTGCAGCGGCCGCCATACCTCCTCATAATATCAATAGGCGCATATAGCGGGTGTATACATTGCAATAATGACGGATAGAATCAGTAGTTACAATGGTGTCGTCATCAAAGACACACCATTGCCAAAGAAGAAGAGACGAACACAAGATATGCTCAAATTTGCAACACTTCTCGGCCTCTTCATATCCTTCATATTATATTCCAGTACGTCATTCACTAATAACTCAACTACTACTAATCGTCGTCAATTATCATCTTTGAAACAATTTATTGATCCAAAATCAACCAATATACGTCTTGGCTCGTCTCAAGTTTCCTCGTCTGAAATTATTGACAATCTACTCGAAATTGAACAAACACAAGTACAACTAAACGAAATAGCCAACAATGCAATCACCAATGGACAAACTGCATTTCGTATCCATACAGCACCATGTGATGAAGGCACTCACTACTGCAAGTTATTCAGTCCATCCAAAATACTAATTGAAATTCTAAACCCCAATCCTGAAAATTATTACTCCGTCACAGTCACTAGTTACAATTCCTACACTGGATCTGCTACCTTATCAAATAGTTGGAGTAATAATGATGAATTCAATATGAGTAATTCATTAGTATACATATGGAAACCAATCTTTTCATCATCATATGATGTAATAGTACGTGAAATAAATCAAAATACCAAGGATACTACACCACTAGTTACTCCTGGAGTTTATCCAATCTATATCTCCGAAGGAAAACGTGCTGAAGGTATGGGAATGTCAATATTGAATGATCGTATTAATAATATGCCAACATGTCAAAGTATTACAAGTAATATTAATCAGGTATATAGTCATTGGGAAGGAGATTGGCTCGGTCCTAACTTTGGTTTAGTAGATCAAAGTTTACGTACTGGATGGACATTCCTACCGTCATCTGAAACAATGGGATGTAAGTTTGATACATATACACCAACATTAATCCAATCTATACCTACTCCCAAAAAGATATACATCATGGGACGAAGTGTCGAACGTGGAGTATTCCTATCATTAATTGATTTAATGTTATCTTCCGTCGAAAAAGAACATTTATCAAATTCCAAAATTGGTACCTGTTGGGGACGTGCCTCCGTAACTAAAAACAATTTACAAGTAACATATCAAGATTATAGAGTAAACATGTTTGAAGACCCTACAAAAGAACGATATATTGAATGCCATAATGATAAGATAATCAAGGATCCTGGAACGAGTTTTATACATAATGCTTCTGAAATTTGGAATGAATTGTTCTATGAAAAGGAAGAGAATGATTGGCCTGATGTTATTTATATGGTAACGGCATTGGGAAGTGGTGGGAAGTGGGAAATGAAATGGAGGAATGAGTTATTTGAACATCATGTATACAAGTTTGTACAATCGTTACCACCGACTTGGCAAGGTACTGTCTTACTTGGAGACTATTCATTTACTGCTCATATTGATGAACGGACATTCAACCAAACATATTACCAAGAGTATCTACATGAAGTAAACTATCTATTAGCATCCCTAAACGATCAAAGAGTACGTTGGTTTGATGGATATGGTATTAGTAAAGAACATCGTATGTATAGTCAAGAGGGTGAGGAGAAGGTTGGACGGAGTCAGCACTTTCATCATTCATGTGATATGCAGAATGATGTTGATCCTACTCAATCCATGGTGGTATGTTCGAATATTACCGAAATGGTTGCACAAGTTTTGTTAGGGCATGCATTGGGTCCTAAAGATGAGTTGATTGAGCAAGTGAAGCAAGCTGAGGATACTGGTACTTTGCCAACAACGACGATGAGGTATTGTCATGCCTGTCCGATGTGTATGCTACCCTTTAGTCTCGTGCCTCATCCTGAAATGACTTGTGTCGATGGTCCGATGCAGCCAATACCCGATGGACTACTTGGTCCTAATGGACACTACCTGGCATGTAGTCAAAAGCATACCGACGGTGGTGGTGAGCATGTCGATCCTATGACATGTCCAGCAAGTTGTTTAGAGAGTGACTTTGTTAGTTCGTTTCCGACTGAGAGTGATGTGGTCTTCGTCCGACAATGTCCCATTAGCAGCTAAGAGAAGTGGAGAGAGTGAGAGATGTTCGATATAGATAGAGAAGAGTGTAATTTAGAGATTAGATCTTGATACCTACTTCCTTATGTAATTATGTACTTTCCAATCGCCCGAGGGGAGGTCGTAGATACCAGATTGCAGCAAGAAAAAAGAGAAATAACAACATGCCTTCTTCTCATTGAGATTGCGTAGGTAGGATACCCAAAATCTTACATAGCCGTGTGAAAGATCAGCCACCAACTAACTACGATACTGATGATAGTGGACAACATATAGATATTATCGGCTTGTTGTGGAAGACAATAAGTCTCAAGAAGTTATTAGATAGTTTATTTGGTGTCGGTTTAGTGTGCGGTATAGCACTATTAGATTGGAACATTAAACACTCCAACAAAATAGACGGACAATTAGACAAAAGTAAATCCGCAACAAACAGACAATAGGCCTCTATTATCTATTGTGGATAACAAAGTAAACCCTCCGATAAATAATACCACCCATCCATTATCAAATAGATATACATATTATGTTTAAAAAGATTAAAGGCATTGGTAAAAAAGATGGCAGTAAGTTAGATGATTCCGAAAAGCGAGATCGTAAAGGTGGTGTTAGCTTTGAGGCACAGGAGAAGGATCCACGTGGTGATCGGTAAGTTTGTTGTTAGTTTATTGTTAATTAATATATCGGTGGTTGCATGGTTGAATATTTAGTAGACGGGGTGGTTGTGCGGGTGGTTATGGGCGCGTAGAGATGGGGGCTTGGCCATTGCAGTAAAAACTTGGATTTTATGCACATCTTATGACTGGGGGCGGATCAATATATATAGCAATTGTTTATTGGAGTGTGGGGATGTATTATGAAGCAATTAGAGTAGTTTGTCGTAGTTAGATTGTTGGTTCGGGGGTGTATATAAAAGGGCTTGTCGCGATTGCAGTGTTTCTATAATTTTGTGCACATCATGTGTTCATTTTCTTTTTCTAACCAAAAACTTATATCCACACCCGCACTAACCAAACAACAATATTAACAAACAACAATTATTAATAACTAAAACAGAGGAGATGATTCAGAACGTCGTGAAAAGAAGAAATCATCCCGTTCCGTTGATTCCTCGCGGTCAGTAGGATCAGAAGAACGTAGTGAAAGACGTAATAAATCAGAATCTAAATCCAAAGATCGTTCAGATCGTAAATCATCACGTAAATCTATTAAATATAAAGTTGATGAGGATGGGAATAAGATACCAATTCCACGTGAGGAACGTTCTGAAAAGAAGGATAGGGATAGGAAACATAAGAGTAAAAGTAGTAGGAGTATGAAGGGCAAATGTAAGTTTTTTTTAAGTTTGTCATGTGTGTATGTTGTTTATGATTGTGTGTGTTGGTTATTTATTATTGATAGGAAGGGGGAGTTGTACGGGGTTGTGGGATGAACTTTTATTGCAATTTCTACCAAATCTAAACACTCTACCCCCAATTTAATCAACAGCCACTGACCGAGATAAGAAAATTGCCCAACATGCCAAGGCAAAGCGTGAGGCTGAGA
>Ga0075439_11300_pt1 | contig 12614 bp, 12 predicted proteins | sample MintriSingleCell_FD_74264 | JGI IMG/M metagenome (GOLD analysis project Ga0075439, IMG submission 74264) | Marine eukaryotic communities from Monterey Bay, USA to study complex ecological interactions - Minidiscus trioculatus JGI Plate_4_G5... | ecosystem: Environmental > Aquatic > Marine >... | reverse complement strand
AATCATAGTTGACATGTCGGTTGAGCAAGTGGCAGATCTCTCCTACCGAAAGCAAGATACAATCAATGCAATAGTACATTTAGTTAACAATGCAAACTTTGATCTCATAGTCGATAGTCATTTATGGATTGGTCCAGACGATGAATCATCATTACCTGATCTATATCCACACGTTGGACGGAAAGGTACTGATGGGGCTGAGTTGATACCAGAGCTGAAGAAGACTCTTTCCTCTTCTCAATCGGAGGTTATATTTGTACCTACCAAAACATAATTACTCTTCATTTGCCAAACCATCAAAGTTAGATCAGATGTTACAATCTCATGGTATTACTGATGTGTATGTAGTTGGCATTAATACAGATTACTGCATATTTGCAACATCTCTAGATGCTTTTTATGCTAGATACCAAGTGTATGTTGCAGAGGAGGGTGTGTCTTCTGCTCTAGGGGAATCTGGACATTATCAAGGTTTTAGCGAGATAGCCAAGTTTGGTTGTGCACAAATTGTATCTATGAACGATGTGTTACAATCTGCTCCTCTACCAGAAAGAAAGGCTATTAGTTGGCCTCCATGACTCTTTTTCGAGTAGAGTGTTGTACATAAGCTTTCATTCAGAGATGTCGATTCGAACAGACAGAAACTTAAAGTTAAATCCTATTTTGCAAGTTGATGCTCTTGCTTTACTTGCCAATTCACTTCACTACTTTGAGCCTTAAAACATTGTCTCTTCCCAATTATAAATTGAATGATGACCCTATCTACTTCCTAAAGGTTGGCAGGAGCGGTCAATCCTGGAACAGCAGTCTTCTTAGCGGTACCGCTAGTGGTCATGTAAGGTCCCCATGAACTGACAACATCACATTCTTCATCATCAATGCCACATTCTTCCATGTATTGCTCTGCCCACAATTTGGCAGCCTTGACACGTCGTACCTCCTTCATACGGACCATCTTATTACGGACAATCTTACGCCAGTATGATCCATCCTCATTGGGTTGAACGACAGTAACAACATTAGTCTCCTTGTCAAGTAAGACAACAGCCTGTTCACGAATATCTCCAGCCATGGCAGCACAATCGGCACCTTCCATACCCTCCTCATCCTCAAACATCATGGAGCAGGTATCGGCATCAAGACCTGAGTTGATAACACCAATCCTCTTGCCAACAAGTTCATCGGCACCTACAACAAGACCAAGGGGGGCAAGAGTTGAGGAATCATATTCAATGAGGTTTCCGTTAAGCATACCAAGGGCACGTCCACATGACATGTACCACCAACCAACGGTGTCCATATCAATGTCGAATGGAGCAATGTTTCCATCAGCATCATAACGCCTGAAGCCATCATCAGGGGGATGTAGCGCATCTCCAGCACTTGGAACATAAACCTTGAAGTATTGGTCATGTTCATATGCCTCATCCTCATGAGCGTATACACCAACTTCATTAGTATCACCCTTAAAGGAAATGGTAGCATCTAAACGAACGGCACCATCCTTCTGATGATCGACGGTACAGATTTCGAATCCATCCTTGTTACCACGGATTAAACGAGATTGTTGACGACCATCACGGGAGGTTCCGGAGCGCATAACAGAGGTTTGAGCAAAGACACATGATCCGCGGTTGGGGTAAGGACCATCCTTGGGATCAATGGTTGGGAACTTAAGTTTAAAGAGGGAATGAAAAAGTGAGCATGTGATATGAGCACAAAAGAAATGACACATATTAAGAATAGGTATAATATGATACTCTAAAACTCACTGTAATACTATCCTGGTAATCCTGGCCTAAATGGAAATGTCCAGAAAACCAAGCCTACAGAGTAGAGAGATAAGAGGGAAATGAAGAAAATGGATGAGAAATTTTGACACAATTGCAACTCAATCAATCCACACACAATACCATGCAACAACTCAAAACCATCTTACCTTGATACAACGATGTTCCCTAACCAAATTAATAAACTTTTGACACTGTTTCTCATTCGAATGATTCAACCAACAACATCCATTCACAACATGATTCTCCTGCAATACCCTCAATCCACTACCATTAGGCGGGGCATGTGTAAAAACGAATATTTTCCACCCCTCCTCAGCAGGATGTGTTTGTACTAAATTTTCAAACCAATCAATCTGTTCTTGATCAATAGTCACTTCATGTGAGGTATATATCGCATCACGGAATACTGTGGAGCCCATACCAACTAATAATGTTTTATCTGCAACCTCACGGCAGAAATGTGCAGTATCTTTCCCGTGTGCCTTTAAATACATTGCTAAATTCTCTTCATCAGTTTCGAATTCATCTAATCCTTCCAAGTCATGATTACCACCTACAACATCGTACGGGACGCCAAAGCTACCCAAGAATTCAGCAGCCATTTCATGACATTGGGTAGTACCTGCAAACAACTCCGAATCACTTTCAGGATTATGATCACAATTCTTGGATTCACCTAAATCACCCAAGGAGACTACTGCAACACCTTTACCGTCAGACTTGGCTTCATCAAAGATTGGACTGAAGTGTGATTTACCAACACCATAATCTTCCATCTTACGAGGATCAATATGTAAATCGCCTAGGATACCGACTACGAATTCATCTGTGGCAGCGGCGTTTAATGATGATGAACGGACGCCATGACGACCGGACGTAGGGGCAAATGCCTCTGCTGCCGTCGGTAAGAGGAGTGATACTAGTGTAAACTTCATGATTGCCGTCTCTTTCTACTCTCTGTTGCAATACATAGCGTAGGAGGAAGATCGCGTATGTGGCTGGAATAAATCTAAATAATGGCGACCAAACGTCTAATAGAAGTGAAAGCGAAAGGCAAGGGAACTCTCAATGCACTACTTATGAATAGGATAGGAGATGTAGATGAGGCTTAGTTGACTACTACTTTAATCTACAATCATAACTCAACTTAAGACATATTCTACCCCACATAGATACTCTTTTCATCCAAATGATGCCATGGTATATATGGTACCCCCACAGATATTGAAATCTACGCGCCTCACTACTCATTCAAATGCTGTGCACACATGAAGCTTGGGTAACCTTTTTGGCACAGACATAATGGAATTGTAGCATCTGAGTCGGTGCTATCGAGGCTATCCCGACCTTGTACATCGTTGTTATCACCATCGTCAGATGTAGCTTGTGAGTCGAGGCTATCTCGACCTTGAAACGACCCTCCTTCGCCCCCACTGTAAGTACTACTCTCATCTGAACCAGTTTGGATATTAGGTGACATGTTCTCGTCGTCTGAAGCCCCTTGCTTTGACCCCCTTCCTTTGGGTTGAACAGTCATACCGGCATCCTTTGCTGACTTTTTCAAATCATTCGTGACACGCTCAAGCTCTGTTTGCAGTTGTCTACTTTTGTCTGTTTCAGTTTCCAAAACAGCCTTGATATCTTCAATCTGAGAACTCAATTCTTGCAACTTGTCATCCTTATCTTGTACGGCACTCTTTGCAACGACGATATCATTTGATAATTGATCGATCTGTTTGAGAAGATCCTTCTCTAAAGATGTCTTGACTTGTAATGCCTCATACCGTAGCTTCTGCTCTTGCTTAATATGATTGGTCAAGTTATGGACTTTCTTCTTCAATTCATTGGCTTGGGCATCTACTGTCATATTGGGTAATCTCCTCGTTTGCCTTGACCAATTTATCACTCATTTGTAACCGTAAATTTTCTATTTCTGATAGTAACTCGTTAGTTTTCCTCGTTTCGTATTCTGAGGCAAGTCTAGCCTTTTCCTTGACAGCCACAAGGTCATTCTTAAGTGTTGATACTTCCATCTCTTTGGCCTCAATATCTGTGGACAGTTCCATGATAGTAGTCTGCATACTATCCACTTCAGCCTGACACCCTTTTAACTTTTGGTCACTCGTACTGGCATTATCATTCGCTTGTTCTAACTGTGCTGACAAACTACTAACCTGAGATTGAATTATGAAAAGTGTTTAGATTCGGCCTGTAGGTAGAAGTTATCATCTCTCTAAACAATTGAGTTAGTTTCAATACATCTATTTGATTGTTTGCTACATATATTTCCTATGATTATCGTGTATATATTAACTCTATTACCCGCCCCAAAATCTTCTCAACAGAGTGACAATCTCCTGTTTAGAGTGCCCTATCCACCACTCTCTCGACTCTCAACTCTTCTCCTCAGCAGATATCAGATCCACTCGATTCAATACCCCCGCACATTGCATATTAACCGTAGAGCCCACCACTCTGCAATTTCCTACAAAACTTTTTATGCGTGGGAACATCTGATATCTGACACGCTTTGCTGCAGTATTGTACACGCTCACAACCCGTGCAAATGTATAATGAACTTCTAGGTTTCATCTTATGGCAGTTCTTGCAAGATCCTATTTTTGGTTTTGTAGACTTTATTTGTGTATATAACTCGTCCAGACATTTGCATGGTATTTGATTGACATAGAATTTAATCAATGAACGTTTACAGCCATTGAGAATATCCATATTTCTCATCGTAGTTTTGGCATCTCTTTGATCGAAATTGCCATGAGGAATAGGTGAGGAAGGAGCATATGAATCAATTATCATCAAAGCCGTTGCACATCCTTGAGCAATAGCTGTATTTTTGATTCCACACCCAAGAAGTGCATTCACTCCATTACTAATTAGCGTCTTCTTCGCCATGCTCATATGCATTTTGTTGTTTGCAATCATAGATTTGTTCAATGCTATATCCAGTGCAACTCTTGTTGCCAGCACTGCATTCCACTGTTTGGAAATGTTGCTTACATATGTTTGGAAGAACTCCGTGATAAATTTCTCACAGATGTCAATTACTTGGTATTGGGATATATGATGACATTGTGGGGTGACAAAATGGCTATTTTCAATTACATTACCACTTCCACCATCGATCGTCATTACTCGTGCAATCGTAGGGGTACCAGTAATAGCAGAAGCAGCAGCTTTAGCCCTAGCCTTTCTTGCCTGGCCCTTGTTTCTCTTCCTACTAGAAGAAGGCATCGAGATGATTGGTACTAACTAAGAAAACTATTTTGCAATGATTATTCTAATCAATACCGCTGCTCGACGGCCGCCGCCATAACCGATACAACGTTAATAATACTCTAATATTGGCTGTATATTCAGTATGAAATAGCAACCATTGACGCAATATTTGATGCCCAACACACACCTCTACTACTTATCATAGGTACAACCCAGTAAAAAAATATTTGAGAGTAGAGTAGATATTTTAGCGATCAAACGAGCTCTAATCCTCTTAATACTACTATTTATCACCTGAAGTTGCAATTACTAGAAAGAAGGACGATGAGTACTCTTACTCCCTTCATTCAGTGTTTATTGGTATTCATCGCCATCATCAGCGATTTGCTTTGTGATGCATTTACAACCCCACCTTCATATGACATGCCATCAACTAAGATATCATACCCATCAAATAAGATATCATATCCACAATCTTCTCCAACGCCAACATACTTATCTGCAGAACTAACAGGATTATCAGAAGGTGATTCAAAAGAAGGATTGCTACTATATCCAGTAATAAGTAGACTAGCGGGTAAAAACTACACAGGTACTTGCAAATACATCAATGAAGATCTAGTACATTTATCTAAATTAAGGCTATTCGGAGGATTAAGATGGGATATTAATGGTCGAGAGGTTACATTATCAAGTTACATAACATTTCCCAATGGTAATACACGTGAGGTTGTTATGAAAGGATGTCGGTCTAAAGATGAAAAGTATACTCCAGTACTTACAATGCTACCAGAAGAAGAAGGCCCAATACGAATGTTAGTTTCAGAAGTTGGTGCTGATACTATACTTGTAAATGAAGTTGAAATGGCAAGTGGTAAAGTTATCATGACATGTTCTACTACAATTACGTATGGTGTGGATGGGAAAGAGGAACTAGTGCAAGTTTCACATGAGGTTGGTGACAATGGCATTGAAGGTCATCAAGTTTGGAAGTTGACCGAATTAAAGTATGTAGAGCCTAAGGGTGAAGGAGAGGAATCTGATGGGAAGTTTGTAGATACTACAGCTCGTTGAGGTGTACAATATGGCAGATCATCATCTTTATTACAAGTTGGCCTGGGAGAGAGATAGTCCAGATCATCAAGAGTTAATGTTAAAATCAAACTCCAATACAATACGGATAGTAATATGGTAGTATATCTCACTTTGCTAGTATTGGACTAGAAGTTAAAGAAACAAGAGACTACACAACAGAAGAAGTATTCTCATTCAGTCAATACAGTCTATTATTATTATGTCAAACAAGTTCATTTCAATACAAGTTGCCTCTTTTGGTCATTATCATCAGTTTAATACTGCTCCATTGCTACATCAACCTCCATATCACGACGTTGACAATGGCCATTATCACCACAGATACGATTAGAACTACAATCACCATTTCTTGTACACATATCTCCAGATCTTGGAACCATCCTGTCACGAATCACACAATACCCAGCATCATTGCAACGCTGGGTGTCAGGGTCAGGACAGTCGTTATTCCTACGACAAGTTTGGGTATCATCTGATGATGAAGAGGCATTACGCCTAACACATGTTCCCCGATCTTCTCGACCTCGGAACTGACAGATATGGTTGCCCGGACAATCTCTGTTGACGCGACAAGTATTGGTATCATCTGATGAAGAAGAAGAATACGACGTTGGTAAAGAGGAGGAGCTGGAGGCATTACGCCTAACACATGTTCCTCGATCTTCACGACCTCTGAACTGGCAGATGTATCGACTTGGACAATCTCTGTTGACACGGCAACTGTCTGAGGAGCTACCAATGGCAACTAATGAGGCATCAGCCTCGACTTCGTTCCAGCTAGGTGCTTGGCGAGTACCTCTAATGCTTGCTGCATTGACATTAGATACTGCAAGTAATGATAAGATGAATGATTTGATTACAAGGTTCATATTTGATGTTGTTTAGTATAATAGTAGATAGATTGATATAGGTAGTTGTTGAAGATATTTGTCGGATTGGTTTGGTTTTGTTTTATGCTTTGTTTACTTTGTTGTTGATGAGTTTTTTTATTTTATGAGATCATTGTCGAGGATGAGTATACTATTTAGATCTTGATGAACATGAATCCAGAACATCATCCATCATTCTAGATTCAAGACGCTCTCTTCAACGCGACTCAAACTCACACACTTGACTTCTGGTGATCTTGCATTGCAATTTTTAGGGTATCCTAGGATACCATATGGGGTTGACGACCATATCATGGTCTAATTCTTGTCCATGGTCTAATATCAAACTAATGCCCTGAAAGCATAGGATGTATAACTCATACACCTCTTCTGTGGCTTGTTTTGTTGCGGCGGCATATGATTCAACATATTGGTATGTATATAATAACTTATAGGATACCCTAAGTACCAAAAAAACACATGTAAGATTTGTAGGTTACTTAGTTCGAAGATTTAAGGTGTGACGAATAATGAGGATAGATGTACTCATCATGAAGATGATACTCCGTCTAGAATATGTCTCTAGTAGTGATACTTGATATGAGTAACCGTGGGTATTTGTTAAAAACCTTCGCCGCTCACCCTACCATCATACTCGACTCTTTTATTTTTAGGTAGATGACCTAAACATATCTATAATACACAGAATGAATCTGACTAACGATATGCTGCCTGGTGTAGGTTCTCATCTGCAGTATTATGAAGAAAGTATTGGTTTATCATATTATGATTATAATATGCGTTTGCCTTTCTTTTTGTTTTGCTTCTTCAACTTTCTCCTAGCCCTCTCCTCCGGACTCCTACGCTCTTCTCTCGTTGGACCCCCACCAATACTTATCGTTTCCTCCTCAGTAAGATCAACACACTCACCTTGTTCACAACCATCGAGTGTTATCCCGGCAAATTCAACTCTATGGAGAAGCGTCACCTCCAGGCCTAGAGTTGAGCACATTTTACGTATTTGCCGGTTGCGTCCCTCTTTAATGACAAAGCTGAGCACATGTTTTATTGTTGCATCGTCTCCTTGCTGTATTTCCTCCTCGCCCCCTCTCCTTTTTACCAAACAGGGTAAAGTTTTGGCCGTAATCGGTACGACATCCCCTTCCCGTCTAGCTAATGTTGTTATTATTACCCCCTCACATAATTGTCGAATATTGTCATTTGTTGCCATTGGTTCAGTTGTTACATGGTACTCTTTTGATTTGTCGTCTCCCGAACGAAGGAGCGGATTAACTATATCTCCATTGGATGTTAGTAGGATGAGTCCTGTGCTATCCGCATCAAGTCTGCCGATTGGGTACACTCGCCGCCGTGTTGATTGGGATAGATGTTCTTTGTCGTCGTAATTTGTAATAACTGTACTCTCGCAATCTTTAAAGTCGCTAACCGCCTCCGTTGTTGACTCAATAGCATCAAGTATATTGTTCTTAACACGCCGATCCGTCGTACAAACCACACCCCGCGGCTTATGATACTTTACATATCGATGGGAGGGTAAATCTTTCTCTTCCCACAATATAAAATTGCCATCGAGTTGAACAGTATCCCCCGATAATAGGAGATGATCCGGGTTGCTGACCACGACTCCATTTTGGCTTAGCCTGCCTTGAGATATGAAACGGTTGGTCTCGCGACGGCTATGGGTGCAACGAAGTGCTCGATTTACTCGCAATGTTCCTTGTGGCTTTTTCCTTTTTATTTTTGGTGTTGAGGGTGGTGGTGATAGTGGCAGTGTAGGGGCGGCGGCATTTAAAGAAGAAGAACGAACACCATGACGACTAGACGTAGGAGCAAATGCCTCTGCTGCCGTCGGTAAGAGGAGTGATACTAGTATAAACTTCATGATTGAGGAGCAAGATTGCAAAAAGCTGAGGAGAGGATGAGGAGCAAGAGTTGCAAAAAATATACACAGTACACTGACGGGAATTCAGATTGGCAGGTATGCGTTGAAAAGCCCAACGTATGATGCACGACCATAAAGAAGGCAACAAATAGCAAGAAGAAGAAGAAGCCGGCATAGCGCAATCAAGTGCTATAAAGATAAAACAGACGATACAACATACAACAAAAACAAAACAAAACATCAAAAAGTAGTTGCAAATAAATTATACAAATGATAAGAAGAGCATCCTATAACGAACCAGCATTAACACCACTACCTTACGACACGGCAATAACTGATAATAATACAATTTTTAACCCCCGATCATCCTTCACCAAGCATTTACAACGATCATCATATCTCTTTCCAAAGAGAAAATCGTCGCTTTCTGATACTAATACTGACAAGCAGCAGCGCTACTCTAGGACTATGAATAGGGTTACCCTAGATCATCATGATAACGACAGTAATAAGAAGATGAGACATAATGATAGTGATAATAAGATGAGATTGAAAGAGCTTTATAGCGTATCAGCCTTTGAGGATACACCAACCATATCTCAGTCTCTATCACCTACAGATGCAAGAGGTGATATGAATATGAATACGAAACAAGATCAACATTGCAATGTGAAGCCGCCACCATTATGTGGTCTAACAACAGATAATAATGATGTGAGACATGTTAGCAATATTATGACCGGTAGTATAATGATCAACAATAATAGTAACGGCAGCAATAGAAAGAAGAAGTCAGTAAGCTTTCTCCCTCGGGTACCCACATACCCTCCCTCCTCAAACTCCATACACACAACAACGACACCTCAATACAAATCACTATGGTATACACCAAACGAATATAATCAACTCAAATACCAAGCAGCATTAGATTGTGGTATCAAACTAATGCAATTGAACAATGTCTCCTCTTCTCAAAAGAATGACGGAAAGAAGAGGAAGAAGAAAAGAGGAGCTCAGTTCATCCAAATTGGTGATTTCGATTGCAAGAAGAATGAGAATATAAATGACAATACTACTAACTTGAATGTTATTGTATCGCATCCTTCTTTGTCAAGTATGGATACACCGCCCACTGATAATACAAAGGATAAGAAGTTTAGTCGATATTATAACGAGAACGAGTACAATGATACTCCTGTGGAAGAACAGAACTCCTCGTCTACCGCTGCGCATGGCAAGGTTGTTGATTTGGTATCAAATAAGCCACAACAGCAGCAAGAAGAACCAACAGTAGTATGCAAGCGTGGATTAGGATATCACTTCTCCCGAACAAGAAAAAGAGCAAGGATGTCTACCCGGTCGGCAGTGTTAGCTTGGCAAAAGAACTTGCGTGGTACTTCGAATACTAGCAACAGCCGCCAAGCCACTGCCAATGACAAATCAACAATGATGTTAGCTCTGGTCTCATCAAAGTGTTCAAGAGTGGCAAGAGAGGAGGCCAAGTGGCGTGGTCTTGTTGATTATAAGGTTGCATACCCTGAACGTCACCAAGAACTATCCATCGCTAATGAAAAAGTACAACTTGATAATGATATGAATATGAATGACAAGAAGAGACCACATGATGATAGTATCACCGCCGCCGCCCCGATCATTCACACTGATATTGCCTCAAGGAGCAACAAACGACAAAGACCAAATGATGATACTGGAAATGATACTAACAAGATGCAAAGATGGAATGGAGCGGTCTTTGAACACAATAGTAGCAATAGAGATGAATTGATATTGTCACCTGAAACTGTTGGTTACCTTGTGAACGGAGTACAATATGCCAAGGTATGAAGAGGGTTAGGATGAGGATACACCACACGAAGATGGATTGTAGAGGAGAGAAGAAGATATCCTAGGATTGTAGTCTAGTAGAAGACTTGTAGAGTTTGAGAAGATGTAGATGTAGAATAGGAGCTTGAGATATATAACTTTAATAGACATTTGATATGTAATGAATTCGTCGGGGCATGAGTAATTACCTATATTATATCTAGAGCTCATATATGTTTGTGTTCTTTCCCAATACCCCATAATAAGCCTATGACACTTTGGCCAGTATCATTCGTTTCTATGTTACATATGGGGGCGAGTATACTGCACTGCTTATCTTCATACGATAGATTATTGATGGGCCTCATTTGTACAGCCCCAGACATTCAAAGAAGTAGTCAATAAGTAAAATATCGTCTCACCGATGTTTTTCTCTACCTCTACTCAGTCGCCAAAAACTTGAATGAAAATGAAATGTGAGCAATCGTATCGATGATCGTGCATTGCTCCTCTGCATGCAATATAGGTTCATAAAATCTCTTCATTATCACCTCTATCATCGTTGGATAGTATACTAAATGGGAAATTGCAATAGCAGTAAACAACAAACAGCACACCATCCTATAATGTTCATCAACAAAATCAATCACTCCCGACGACGAAGTATCGATGCAACCAACGGCAAGCGTGGTGCATCCAACAAGCTTAGCAGTGGTAGTACTATCCATCAGAAACCTCGTCTTATCACCTACGATAATGATAAACTAGCGGCTAAGTTAGATGATAGCGGTCGTAGTGGAGACACTCGAGATACTCGACAGCCATCGCTGGCTTTCTCATCGGATAGCTCTGCAGCATCATCTCATCAACCACAACCACCATCGCCATCACCACAACGACAACAGCATAGTCGTTCTAGACAACGTCGTCGGTCTGCAACACTTACTTTACCATCGTCCTCCAAGGCCAAGGCACGACGAACCAAGCAAACGCCTACATTCAAGGATACCTATCAACTCCTCCCACAGAGCAAGCTCGGCCATGGCATCGCTGGGACTGTTCATCATTGTCTACATCGTCAAACATCACATCTATGTGCTGTTAAGATCATTAACAAGAAACAAGTTCGTCGTCAAGACCGACTTAGACGAGAGGTATCATTCTTAAAACAGGTATCTCATCCGAATATCATACAAATGTATGATTGCTATGAAGATGAGGATACTGTTCATATCGTTACTGAAGTTTGTAACGGTGGTGAGCTATTCGATAAGGTTGTTGACAAGGCCAAGAAGGGTAACAAGAAGACTAGTAAGGTATCAAGTAGAGGTACTGACGGCGGCAGTAGAGCAAGTACAAGAAAAAGTGCACAAGATGTGTCTACCACTCCGGCTTGCTTTAATGAGAGAGATGCAGCTTGTATCATCCACAGTCTACTCTCGGCGGTGTCATATCTACATGCCAACAATATAGTGCATAGAGATATCAAGCCAGAGAACATACTGTTTGTAGACAAGGATGATGATTCATCGCCGATCAAGCTCATCGACTTTGGTTTGTCTATCCGACATGATCCTGAGACTTGTCCTCCCCTTTCGAATACTGTCGGTACATCCTACTACATGGCACCAGAGCTATTAGATGGATCATATGACAAAGCATGTGATCTTTGGTCAGTTGGAGTCATTGCCTATGTCATGCTATCAGGTCGACCACCATTCAATGGCACATCGGATGAAACCATCTTTAGAAAGATTCGTAAAGGACAGTTCAAGATGGATAATCCTGAGATATGGTCTGGTATTAGTGACTATGCCAAAGACTTTATCAAATGTCTATTGACTATGGATACTAAGAAACGATGGACTGCTGATATGGCAATGGAACATGCTTGGT
>Ga0075439_14797_pt1 | contig 12615 bp, 9 predicted proteins | sample MintriSingleCell_FD_74264 | JGI IMG/M metagenome (GOLD analysis project Ga0075439, IMG submission 74264) | Marine eukaryotic communities from Monterey Bay, USA to study complex ecological interactions - Minidiscus trioculatus JGI Plate_4_G5... | ecosystem: Environmental > Aquatic > Marine >... | reverse complement strand
AGAGGTGGTTGCCGAGGAAGGTGCTATGGCATTAACCACCGGATTAGGTGCCACTGCATTCGGATACTTTGTTCAAGGTTGGATTAAGTTTGGTGGTGTAGAATTTTTCAAGATTCAGGCATTGAATGCTGTGGGAGAAGAAAAGGCTTGGAATAACAAGACGGCGATATATTTGGGTTCTTCTGCGGCTGCTGAAACTATCGCCGATATCTTCCTTTGTCCTTTGGAGGCCGTGCGTATCCGTTCTGTATCTGACCCTAACTTCTGTGACGGTCTAGCCGATGGATTTGGAAAAATGTTAAAGGCAGATGGTATTGGAGGATTCTATGCTGGTTTATTCCCCATGTTTTTCAAGCAGGTTCCTTATACAATGGCTAAATTTGCTGTGCAAGGGGAGACAGCTGATGCAGCATACGCTTCCATGGGAAAGACTCCCTCTGAACTTAGTTCTACTACCAACCTTGCTATATCTTTAGGATCGGGTGTTATTGCAGGAGTTGCTGCTGCTATCATTTCTCATCCAGCAGATACATTACTTTCTAAGATTAACAAGGCTGGTGCTGGTGGCGATGGACCAATGATGACACGTATGATGAACATTGCAAGGGAAGTTGGTTTCGTCAACTTGTGTACTGTTGGTCTCTTACCTCGTTGTGTTATGATTGGTACACTCACTGCTGGGCAGTTTGGTCTCTTTGATACAGTAATGCCGTTATTGGGTGCATCTAAATTCCACTTCCATGATCCAAACTCTCATTGAGTATTTGTTGGCTTGGGAGATACATGTATATAGTGTATGTTAACAATGTGCTTATATAATGTGATAATTGTACCATGATTTTACAAGAGATTTATCCTATCCTATTTGCAATTATAGATTGTACCAATAATATACTAGGATTGCCACGTTACCCATCTCCATGTACGTTTATACCATCTATTTCTGTCTTCTCTCTCTTTCTTCCTTCTTTCTAGTATCTCTTCTGGTCTTTCAATGCGTTTTGTATTGTCAAAGTCTACTGTTTGTATTCTCTTATTCAATTTCTCCACCATTTGATCACGTTCTGAATCAAGTCTAGCCTGTCTTTCAGATTTAGTGATTAATCCTTTTGACTTGTCTCTCTCTATATTCTTCCCTTCTAGTGCAGATTTCAACACTAATGATGCACCAACACTAAACAATAAAAAGGGTAGTCCGGCCCTAACAAAGAGGTGAAAATTAGATGGTTGCTGTGGTAGTTGAGATCGTAATGTTGATGCAACTGATCCTGTATTAGTTGAATTCTTTTTATTTGTTCGAGCAATCTTATATTGTTCTTGAAATGATTTGAGTGCTGCCTTTGCAGCAGCAGCATCTTGTGATGTGTTTGTTGACATTGTTGATATGATATTATACAATATAATATGATATTATATGTATATTATATTTGATAACGAATTCTCTACTTCAGGAGTAGCAGTCCAATCTAACTAATATATATCAGTACGATATGTTTTTGTTGTACGTTGTATTTATTATGTACCGCTCAAATCTCAAATTGGTAAGAAGATAACTGCCAACAACCAATCTTTGGATATCACTTAGCCGTATCGTTTTCTCATATGATATGCGTAGTAGCCGTCCAAATTAGTAGTTTACCTATTATTATGCTATGAGGTGGCAAATACATCGAACATAGACAATGATGCAAAAATTATGAGAGTTACTGATCACGTTTGATCGCCAAATTTAACTTGACTGAGTCTCGATCATTCGGTTTGCTGTCAGAACTGTTATGGGTGATATATTCGATATGCTGTAGTTGTTGTAGGTAGTTAAATGGCTTTCCTAATATATCACATCATACATATAGAATATGATTTGCTTTCGTCGTGGATGTAGTAGCTACCGATTTGCATCGGTATCATCTTCAAAGACTGCAAAAAAAATCTACCAACAATCACATGCACCGTCGTTATGTACATATAAGAATTGTACAACTTCTGATATAGATTATGATGTCACCAATACTGTTTTATATCAAACTTCTTTTACCAAATGCAATAAAATTACTAGACGATTCATTCATCATCACGCAAATACACCAGTATCAAAGGTTTGTCCTAATGCCAAAACAGCATTAACTTTATCTGGTCTAAAGAGTGGTGATACAATTGCTGTAGGAGGCTTTGGTAATGGTGGTATACCTGAGACTCTTCTACATGAACTATCTTCACAGGAAGATTGACCTACTGACTTGACTGTGGCGAGTCTGACAGCCGGTAAGTTGCAAACATATCATATGTACAAAGAAAGATTCAATTTGAACACATCTTATGCAACATATTATATCTCTTGTTCAACAAGGTGTTGATGGTTTTGGATTGGGAAGATTGTTTGAAGCCGGTAAAGTAAAGCGTATGATTAGTTCGTATGTTGGAGAGAATAAGGTTAGTTGCTTTAATTACATTTATATTTGTATATGACCGATGTGAAACAACAACTCATCTCACTGATAAATCAATTTAGAACTTTGAACGAATGTTCTTTACTGGTGAACTAGAAGTAGAGTTAGTGCCACAGGGTACAATTGCAAGTCGTCTACGTGCTGCTATGCAATCATATGTTTATATCAGGTACAATGTATGCAAATGGTGGAATACCACTCAAATATAACCTGGATGGATCAGTAGCATTAGAATCTCAACCTAGACCAACACAAATGTTTGATGGGAAAGAGTATGTGATGGAGACGGCATTAAGACCAGATGTTTCGTTGGTGAAGGCGTATAAAGCAGACACGAGAGGTAATCTAGTCTTCAGAGGTACAAGTCAAAATGCAAATCCAGACTGTGCAGTTGCTGGAAAGGTTGTATTGGCCGAGGCAGAAACAATTGTAGAGGCGGGAGAACTAGATCCAGATGAAATACACATATCTGGAGTATATGTAGATCACTTGATTTTGGCAGAAGAGAATGAAAAAAGAATCGAACGATTAAGAGAAACCAAGCAAGGGCAAGTGCCTGATCTTTCTGGTTCTAGAGGGAGGATAGTGAAGCGAGCTGCAAAGGAGTTTCAAGACGGCATGTATGTAAACCTCGGTATTGGGATTCCCACACTGGCATCTTCATTCATACCTGAAGGCGTTCATATTGAGCTTCAGGCCGAGAATGGATTAATGGGTCTGGGGCCTTATCCTGATCCATCTTTGGGGCAACATGGAGATGCAGACTTTATAAATGCTGGCAAGGAAACTGTAACTGCAATCAAAGGTGCTAGCTCATTCTGTTCTTCGGAAAGTTTTTCAATGATAAGAGGTGGTCATATAGATCTGACGATATTAGGCGGTATGCAATGTTCGAGCAGTGGCGATCTTGCAAGCTTCTTTATACCTGGTAAGATGCTAAAAGGGATGGGTGGAGCGATGGATCTTGTGAGTAGTCCATCAACTGTGGTAGTTACAATGGAACATACTGCTAAAGATGGTTCTCCAAAGATTTTACAAGAGTGCAGTCTTCCGTTAACTGGCAAAGGCGTTGTCGATAGAATCATCACCGATATGTGTGTGTTCGACGTTGACAAGATAAGAGGAGGTCTGACTCTCATAGAGATTGCAGCCGGTGTTACAGTTGATGATGTTCGGGCGGCAACAGATTGCTCTTTTGATATAATAGAAGGTGAGCTTCCTATAATGGATGAACCATAGCATAAACATAAAACTACAACCGTCATTAAATTTAGAAGTATACATCTCTGTCTCCGCCATATACCTCTTCTTACTGCCTTATCTTCCCTTCTCCGATACCACACTTTACATTGTATTTGGAGCTGCTAAATCAACATCATCTTCATCCTCATAAAAGTACTGCTGTGGCAAAGGAATAACATACCTACTAGGCACTCTCCTGTGTGGAGTCTTGCCACTCTCCTGATCTTCATCATCCTCGAATTTCATTATAACTTCCTTAACTCGTGGTTTGTGTGCATTGCCCACTCCTCCAGATGTCTCCTCAGCAGATGTACCAGAATTCCATGTTGGTTGTTTGGAGATAATTGCACGATAAAAACTAGTTGTTTCTGGAAAGATGGCCATAACACGTGCACCCTTCTCAAAGAACCCCTCTGTTCCGCTACTTAGCCTAATAACATGATTCCATGGCAAACGAATTAATTTGGATGTATCATCTTCATCCTGCACATCATATGTTTCACTGTCAGGGTAGAACCGCAACCTAATAACAAAAAAAAATTGTATGAATAGTTAGAGTTGTATCACATAAACATAAAGCAAACATAATTCAATACAAATAAACTCACACATATGCCAAAATCCAACTACCATTCTCATCCGTACGTGTAACCTTGGCAGCAACCTGATCACCCTGTTGAGCTGCATACTTACGTCGTTTCCACTTTCTTCGTGTAGGCGAGAGGGCATGTCCATCAAAGGTAGTAGTACTCCGTACATAATCGGCAAGTAAAGAATCAGCAGCAGCAGATAAAGCCTTCATACCAGAACTAGTTGGAGGATTATTGGGATTTGGTGGAGGTTTGGAATTATCATCTCCACCGGCCTCGAGACGGGCTAGGAATCCTCCAATTGCCTGTTCTTCATTAATTTCCTCAAATTCAAAATGTGATGCTACTGCAACACCTAATTCACTTGATGGGGCATCGCTTGAGATTGATAAACCGTAATGACCAATGTAGGCGAGTTGTGTTGATGTTGAGAGACTACGAAAGTCAGTAGATACACCGCGAGGATAACGCTGGGCGTATTTACGAGTACTACCCGTTTTCTTTCCGGATGAAGTAGGTGCAGCTGGTTTCGACATTATTGATCCAGGTTTGGTCTGGCTGATAAATGATCAAGATATAATATGAGAATACATAGAAGAGTACCAATTTATACAACATATGTCAACTCATACCACAACATTGCAAAAAAAAAGAGCACAAGATGTGCACTTCCACAAAACCTCTCCAACCGACAAACAACATAAGACAATTTACTCACTTCATTATCTGGAAGATGCGCGTTTAAGATTTATGAAGATGAAGAGAACCGATTGTAACATATGTTAGTATATATGTGGTATGCAAAGGAATCAAGTAGAGGTAGCTAAATAAGGTCAAATGAAGTGGCAAAATCACCGAAACATCATATTAAACACACAGAATTACATGCCAACAAAACAATACTAACGCGGACTTTCTTGCAATTTAGACCAATCAGTTGACATTTAATCAATTGCAATAGAGATGATATGAAGGCCACCACTTGAATTTAGATACTACTTGTATGAAATTTGCAATATTCAAATATCCGTATCAAATACGGTGTTTTCAAGTATATCCAAAAATACGTACGAATTTGATAATAAGAAGTGCACAGTGCACCTACTCAAGCCGCAAATATAATTGACCTCGCTATCAAACACCAACAAAAACACCGCCGCTGATAACGTATATACAATCTTAATTTATGACGGGAGTTTCCCCCGTCAACGATAAATCCGTCGTCGGAGCCTCCGATATTAAAAGTCACAGTACATCATTAACCCACAACAACGATAACGATGGCAACGCTCCCACGAAACTAAGCAATGCCATGATTCCTCCTACCGCACCGTCGTCGCTCCAACAAAACAATAACACCGCTTTATCGGAAGGGTATGAAAGCATGAATATTGATACTAGCGGTAATTTCCTTAACGAGAAAGCGGCTAATCCACATTATGCACCGACCGAAACTTTAAAGGGTGTACCTAACGATAATATTAACGATGCCGTGGTAAACCGCACCGCATCACCGCTTCTCTCCCAAGACGATGCAAACGATGTATCGGGTGATTATAAAAGTGTAAATAGCACCGCTGATGCTCCGGATTTTAAGGATTTGGATACGGGGGTAAGTTTGCTCATATCATGTGTTATGTCATTGCTTAAAGTCATCCGTGTATTGAAATTAATATAATACTCACCCATTATAAAATCCTCCTATCCAAATTGTTTGTTCCGTATTATTATACAACAGGATAAGTTCATCTCAGACGGTGCCAATCCTCAAGCCGCTTCAATGAACCCAACCTCTGATTGTAAATTAAATGAAGTTGAACAAGCAGATTTTACAAACCAACACTCAGGGGTGGGGATTAAGCAACAAACCAAGGATTCTACTTTATTGAAAGATATTGCACTTGATTGGGAAGAAGAAGATTCACATGATTCCAAAATGAATGCATCTCGGCAGAGTGAGGAGGATAATGCGTCGACTACTAATTTCTCAACATTATCAGATGTAAACCAGATGGGTGGACATGATGATTCAGCAGCCATGTCGGATGCTCCAGATTCTGAAATGAGTGATGATGGTTCAGACGGTGGATTTAAGGGACAGCTTATTTTTAACCAAGAAGAAACGGCTGAGCCCAAGAAGCAGCGAGATGATTCCCCCAAGATAAATGTGGGAAGCAGTAATGCAACCTCCAACCAAGCTCCGCTCAAGTCTGGTTTTACCCCCATACCCAAGCCATCTGCAACCAAATCATCCCCACCGCAAGCAATAGCAGCAGCAGCAGCTAATTCCCAAGCTACCAAAGATGATGGTCCTACAAGTGGTACTGATGCGGCCGCACTAAGATCGGAGAACAATGATATGGAAAGTAGTATTCCCAAGCAACAGAAATCTGAGGTCACTCAGTCCCTCACAAAGCCGGCTCCAACAAACGCCAAAGCTTATAAAGTATCTGTCCGCGCTGTTCCTCGTTTACCTCCCAAGGCATACAATCCCGATCCCAGGCCTTTGCAATCTTATGCACCCCCTTCTCCCAAGTCTTCTGATAATAATAATCTACACGATGTTGGTAATGTTGATGAAAAGGCTGAACTGGAAAAGGACGAAAAGAAGGCTGCAGCCTCGTCAAGTCTTTCTAGTGCAGATGAATCATCCGATTCTTCCACAGTTTCGTTGAGCAAAAGACCTTCTAACTCCTCCAAGATTAATGAGGTGGCAGTTGAGTCCGAGGAAGAGGTGGAGAAGGAAAAGAAGAATGTTCCTAGCACTCCTAGTCGCAACACCCTAGGATCCGCAAAAGAATGTCCAATATCTCCTGTGTTTAAGCCGACGAAGGGAGCTACGCAACCCCGTAGTAGCTATACATATGTACCCAACTCTGATGACAAGGAAGAGAAACCTCCGCAGCAAGTTAAGTTCAATGTTGGTGGTACCATTGTTCAACTTCCATGTGGCATTCTCCTCAAGTATAAAGAGTCGAGGTTGGCATCTATGACGCGTTCTGCAATTCGTGTTGGTGTACCCGTGCCCATTCCCCGTCAATTTGATGTGTTCAGTCACTGTATTTTCTACTTAGTTAATGGAAAGGTACATCTTCCTACGAGCATTAACAGGATGGGTTTTATTAAGGAGATGGAGTACTTTGGGATTCCGTTTGATAAGGTTAATATCTCAGGGGGGTGTGCCGCTCCCCTTCCCAAGAAAATTGTGCCAACAAAGCAGCCTCGTCAAACAAAGAAGAATAAGAAGAAACAGATAACTTCAACTGCCACTGTTTCTCGAGAACATCCTGTAACTGCTGCCACTCCGGCCAGCTCAGGGCAGAAAGCCAATGTTGTAACAGATCCCAAGGATACTGCTACGGGGTCAACCAAGCCATCGTCGCCATCGCCACTTGATTTAGAACGAAACGCATCATCAGAGACCATGACAAGGAGGTCTGCCCGGAGGCAGGGAAGAGAATTGACTCCTGAGATGTCGCCATATACAAAGATGGCAAAGAGTCGGGCGTGTGGAGAATGCGAGTCATGTTTACGTGATGATTGTGGTGAATGTAGGGAGTGTAAGGACAAGAAGAAGTTTGGCGGAAAGAATGTTCTCAAATTGAAGTGTTCCAAGAGAAGATGTGATAATATGAAAAAGCCACTAGATGATGAGGAAGTTAAGAATGTCAGTAAAGATGTGGCAATGGAACCGAAGTTTCAACCAGAGGTTACTGCTATTGAGGCCAAGGATCAGATTAAGCATTCAAAGGCAACTTTTAATACAGGCGAGCCAGTATCAATGTCAATTGAGAAGAAGCAGCGAAAGCCGAGGTCCAAGTCGTTCGACAGGGTTGACAAGAAGGGTGCTGCAGCAGCCGAAAAGCGTTGGGCGGAGAATCTCATGTTCTTGCGTCCGTGCATTGAAGAGGGGGGCATCATTAATTACGCTCACATTCATGATGAGGATACACGTGGCCGAGTCAAGAACTATGTCAAGGAACAACGTAGACAGTTTCGACGTATGGAGAATAATGAACTCACATCCCTAACAAAGGAACGTATCAAGTTGTTGGAGGAGGCCAACTTTCCAAAGAAGCATAAACAGCCTTCCAACAAGCCAGTGTCTCATCGCCGAAAACCTAAGACAGCCGTGTCCGCCGCCTTGGCAGAACTAGGGTTGAAGAAGAAGCCAAAGTTGTCGGCAGCAAAGCCTGAAGCTTCCTCGTTGGACTTGCTGTGTACGGTTGGGTCTCAGACATTTAGTTTTGAGGTTGATGGTGGTGGCTCTCGTCCATCAACTCCTACGAGTATGACGTCTACGCGGAAATATCTTCATACTAAGGCAACGAAAGGTAGCTGTATGAATTGTGATGCTTGTAATCGTGACGATTGCGGCGATTGTCGAGCTTGTCTTGATAAGTTGAAAAATGGAGGAGCAAATACCTTGCGCCAGAAGTGTTACTTCCGACGTTGTATAAATATTCCTGATAAGCATCCCCCACCCTTACAGTATCTCGTTAAGACACCCGGTGGTGGAGCTATTAAACCAGGAAGAGGAAGTAGCAACATTGCTAGTCAACAGAGTGAAGATGCAAGAATGAAGGCAGAGCTTGCCAGGATCCAAAGAGAGCTAAATTCGAAAGCAAAAGGGGAGATTTTTGGATTCAAGAGCTCATCAACATCAAAACACCAACAAGTATCAAATCACTCGCATGGAACCCGATCAAATCGTCGTACGTTTGAGCAATTGTCTAAGAAGGATGTTGTTGACGAGGGAAGTGAGGATGAGGACAGTGACGAAGAAGGCAATACTGTACTCATGGACAGTGATGCTGATAGCGATGCCGACAGTGATGATGAAGTTATTGGAGATCCGCGATTTGTTTCTCCTGTAAAGCAAGGTCCTGCCTTGCCACGTGGTATTTCTCTACGGCCCTCTGGCAAATATGTAAGTTACGCTCAGCTGCAATCTTCCTCTTTGTACTCTCAATTGTGTATGCCATATCTCATAATCATTTCCTTTTATATCTCATACTTACAGCAAGTTCAACTCCGATACGCTGGTGCTGTTCGTTATATCGGTTTGTTTGACGGGAGGGATGAATCCATTACTGCTTATAATCTGGCCAAGGAGTGTATGCTATCATTCAAATCAACGAATCCAACTGCTTCTGAAATTAAGAAGAATCATGATAAAATGCGTAAAGCTGCATACGCTGCCCAGTATTCCAGTAGTGATGATGACATCTTATTCAAGCCAAAGGTCAAGGCTACAAAGCCAGTTGCGGTTGCTACTAGCAAGGTAGAAGGTGGTAAGAGAGGTCGAGGAAGACCTGTTGGGTCCAAAAATGTTTCCAAAAAAAATCAACAGGTGTCGTCAGCTGTTGAGTCTGGTAGAATGGTTTCTCTTGCTGTTGCCGCTGCGTCAGGTTGCGAGAAATGTATCATGGAGCTTGACGATGGGATTAAGACACGCCACTCGCACGATGACGGTTGTCCGAGATCAAGGCTTCCAGCTAATGCACGGCACAAAACTGGTCCCAACGAATCAAGAACAAGGGGTCGTAATCCTCCAACCACTGTCAACAATTATGCCAAGTCCTTTGCAACCAAGCCGAGACAACCTCCTAGTAGTAGAAGAGAAGTACGTAAACCACCGCCTCCTCCAGCTCCCCCCAAGTCGGCAAGACTAAGAGATAAAGTCGGTCCGACGAAGAAGCCCAGCGTTGCTCCACCTATCAGAAAGGTTCCCATCGATCCTAGCATCTATAAAAAGGCCAAGGAGACAGCAGCATCATTGCCACGAGGCATTACGGAACGTCCATCTGGCAAGTGGCAAGTCCAGCTGTATTACCTCGGCAAATCCCGCTACATTGGCGTCTTTGACAATAGAAAAGATTCCGCTATAGGGTATGAATTGGCAAGGGCGGTAATGTCCTCGTTCAAGGACAAGAATCCCAACCCCGAGCAGTTGAAGAAGAATATTATGTTGATGAGGGAAGCAGCTCTTTCCTTTAAGGACGCACCTCTGACTCCTGAAAATAGTCGTAAGAAACAAAAGACGACAAGGAAGGTGGAAGCACCACTTCCTCCTATCCAGACAACTTTACAAACTCAGTCAGCTGAGCGATCTATGCGTGCTAGGAAGCGTCATCGTGATGAAATCGACGAAGCAAGTAGTGGCGAGGAGAAAGAGGAGGAGGAAGAAATGCCAGCTACCAAGGTTGCCAAGACGACGAGTGAGAATGATGGAGCTCTTTCTACTGCAGAAAAATGTGTTGGTGTTGTCGCATATGTATTGAACAGTAACAAGTCGTTAGAAGAGCTTCGTAATGGAGGTAGGGATGATATTAAAGATATTGTGCGTCCTACCCTCACGTTTGGAAACCAATTTTGGAAACAGATTCGATTATTGCTGCAGAAGGCTATTGATGCAAAAGAAGAAGGGAAAACTGTTGATCACGCTTCTCTTCTACAAATGTTCTATGCATCCAATCCAGAGACTAAGCCCAAGACAACTCCAACGAAAAAGGCTAGTGCCACAACCACTACTTCAAGCTCCACTGAAGGCACCACATTTACTACAGGAACAGCCGCTGCTGCATATCATCTAAGCTGTTCAGTGAGAGGTGGTGCGACCGAGGATTTGCCTGAAATTGGAATTGGGTGGCTTGTAAATATCATCCCAAGAGTAGGGGGTGAAAGGAGTGACTATTATTACTTCTCTCCAACTGGTCAGCGCTTTAGGAGTATGAAGCAAGCAAAGGCGTATATCTCCGAGAGTGAAGGCAATATTGAATTTGGTTCAGTCGGCTTTTCATTCAAAAAGATGTTTACCGATAAGAAGGGAAATGATATCGGGTTATATGATGGTGAAGTAGTTGATATCTTGAGTGGCAACAAAGTTAAATGCCTATATCCTGCAGATGGGTACACTGAAGAGTTAAGCTTGTCTGAGCTGAAGGAACTTGTTGATATTGAATCCAAGACTCTCTTTGACAAACTTGCTCGTCTCGAGTCAAAGGCGCTCAGTTTCGGATCTGTTGGGCATAAGTTCACCAAAGAGTTTCCCAGTGGAAAATGGTTTGATGGCGTAGTCGTCAAGGTTCTCAAAAATGTTGGTAAGTGTGTGTGTGTGTGTGTTCAGTTATGTTATTTTTACTTTTCATCATGTACAAAGCTAATAATTGTTGTGGCTATCTAAACATATTTATAGGTAACGGAAAAGACCGTAGATGCCATTATCCTCAAGATGATGACTTTGAAGATTTAAGTTTAGGAGATCTTCAGCGCCTGGCCAAGTTAGAGGAGAGTAGGAATAATGAGGTCATGTTTACACATAATGACCTCTGTGAGTGCTGTGGTGAGGCGGGTGAACTACTATGCTGTGCTACATGTAACCTTGTCTATCATTTTGATTGTTATCCAAACATAACAGAGGAGCCACCTGATGACTGGAGCTGTGCCTTCTGTGTGGCTGATGGTGTCAAGAAAGCCACTAAGCAAGATCAGGCTAGGGCAAGAACTATTGTCAATGAAATTGAATCTCTTAAGGAACAGGCAAGGAAGAATAACAAGAAAGGAAAGAGAAAGCGCTGAATGTTATGTGTTTAGTTAATTATTAGGTATTAGAGAAACCGGGTCACTAATATAAAAAAAAGAAATTGTTGTTGACTTCGTCATCTCATAAAAGCTGTGTTTAATAGTTGACAAGGGAATGTTTGCATGATCTATACGACTAAATAATAAAAAGTAGAGCTATAGATCTACCCATTTTATTGATCCTGAGGTACACGAGTGTAATTTATGAGAGTATTATGAATTCGTAACTACTTTCTGCAATCTGAGAAAGACTTCTTCCAACCACTAAACTTCATGCCCTAAGCTTTTTTTACTAACAAAATGTAACTCTCTCAATATTAGGTATTTTTCCGTCAGTAAGCATTCTATTATGGTCTACCTGATACCATCAATCTGTAACTGATGAGAAACCTCACTTGCATGCTGTGTTTCAGTAAGAAAAACACAATAGAAAATGTCAACAATCGTGCAAAAACACTAAATTACTAATATGGACAGCTGTTGGCCATCAAATGGGTGTAAAGCAGCATCAAGGTGCTACAATAGTAATATTTTTCTCATTGGTTAAGTATATAACAAGGTCAGTAACACTCCCAGCATGATTCTAAATCATTTAATCCAACTTCTACCACAAAAAGAGAGTACCCGCCAACACAAGTGGACAAAAAGTCTGATGGTGATGAAGGGGCCATACACCATTGGTGTTCATTGTCCTTTCATATACATATACATAAAGGAATTACCAATATATAAGAAGGAGAGTGGTTGTATAC
>Ga0075439_12853_pt1 | contig 12615 bp, 7 predicted proteins | sample MintriSingleCell_FD_74264 | JGI IMG/M metagenome (GOLD analysis project Ga0075439, IMG submission 74264) | Marine eukaryotic communities from Monterey Bay, USA to study complex ecological interactions - Minidiscus trioculatus JGI Plate_4_G5... | ecosystem: Environmental > Aquatic > Marine >... | reverse complement strand
TTTGTATTGTAACGTTGATGTTAGCAAAGTATATATGCAAAATATATGCATATCAATGCACAACTATCACTTACCTCTCTAACACGTAAGATTTGATATAAATAGCTATCTAGCGGTAATCTTTTTGGTTTGGATGGCTTCTCTTCTTCTACAGCATTAGCTATATTATCTCCACCGATTAATGTAATAGCAGCTGTTGTTGCTGTGGTTAGAAATGATCGACGATTATTGACGTCAGAGTTGATTGCTGACAAAGAAGTAACTGAACTGCAAGTTCTCATAACCGATGGGATAAATGCTCCACATGAAAGCACCGCCACTGCAAGATATGTTAGGCGTAGGATAGTACTAGTAGGCGCCATGTTTCTGAGTATGATTTAACTATTTGTATTGTAATACAATAATTGCTCACTGAGTCATATGAAACTTCTAAGCATCACAAGTTTCATAGAAGTTCCATCGACAAAGAGTCAATAGCTGAAGTAGTTGTACCGCTATTACAAATTATATACGGCAGGTTATCTATATTTATTTATCATGATGTCAAATGGTATACGTCCCTATTACCGTGCATTGAATCGGTCGTGCTGCAACCGAAAGCAATTTATTAGACGCAGAAAAGATATAAAACTTTATATCAGTGCATCTACATCACAAATCAATAACATTACCTTGCAATATCAATGTTGTTACAGTTCATCTAGCAGTAATAGTAACTCAGAATCTCGAGGACAATACTATTCTTTGCCTAAAAAGTATTTAGAAGCATATGATGACAAAAAGTTTGATTTTTCAACTCATCAGAGAAATGATGTGATGTTTGATCCATTTGATGGTAAACCGCCACTACCTACTTCATTGACTTCTACACATTCAGCAACTAGAGAATCTGCTATTACAAAAAGTAAAGATTGGATAGATACACATATGAGCAAATGGCGTGCTGATACTAATAATTTTGATATTTCTTGGCAACATTTTATGAGTACAATACATGAGAGTACAACACATGATGCATCAAAACGAATCTTGTGGTCAAATTGGACAGAGGATATAGTTCGTGATCCCAATACATCACCCATCTTATTTGAATATGATAGTCTAGTCAGTGACAATATAAGTAAAGATGCAACAAATTTGGAACATGAAAGGATACTAAAAGTTTTATATCAATATGGTCTTGTATTGATAACAGGTACTCCATCCTACACCGATTCATTACCTGTTGAAGCAATGAGCGAAGCAACAAAGAAGGCACATGCAGCAAACAACAACAGTGAAAATACAAATAAGAGTGCAGAGTCTGCAATTCTTCAATTGGCAGCAATCATTGGATATCATCCACTGCAAACATTGTATGGAAGTGGTGTTTGGTCGACATCATCGCAATCTTCATTTTATGATAACGTTAATGAAGATTCGGCTGCTGGTAATAATAGTACGAGTGCTAGTACTGCCGATTCTGCATATGGTTCGACATCATTGCCATTGCATACTGACATGACCTACCTCTCAACTCCTCCTGGTGTGCAAGTATTTCTTATGGTTCAACCCGCCGAATTAACAACATCTGCTTCATCTAGCAATGACAACAATACGATTACATCAGTACCAAAAGGTCAATCAATCTACCTTGATGGATTTGCAGCTGCACGGCAATTACAAATAGAAAATCCAGAGGCATATCGTATATTGGCTAGTACTCAGCGTACATACAGATGTATAGATAATGATGAAGGTTGGCATTTAGAAGCAACTGGGCCGGTTATTGACACTATACCAAGTGGAAAGAATGATTATGGACTAGTCAAATCTATACGGCACAATGATTTAGATCGATTGCCAGACTTGCCACTATATCCCACTAATGAGTCCAAAGACTTTGGTTCCTTCTATGATGATATGATAAAAGCACACAATGCATGGGACGATATATTAAGACGTGATTCCATGCGCCTTGTGATAGATTTGAAGCCTGGGGATTGTATATTGGTTGCAAATCAGCGGTGTATGCATGGAAGATATGCCTTCGAGACATCGTCATTTCCAAGAGTTGTCATGGGATGTTATGTTGGCATAGATGAGTTATCATCCAAATGGAGAAGAGCAGGGCTGAGAGTAGTATAATATAGTGTATTTACTTTGCAAAACATCTCACTTGCTGCCTGTAAGTGCCTGCATCTGCCTTATTTTAGCCATTAGAAATCGCAAAACCGTTGGGTCGCCTATCGCCAAATACCAAATGCATTGGTAGTGTCACCTCATTAGCTCTTCCTTCCTCATCGATGGTATGCTTGAGGGGGATTAATATGTTTATAATATCGTAATATATTAGGTATCTAGTATCCACACAAGAGCGATAGAAGTATATACTTTTGTTTCATTGCAAACCACACATCAATTTTCTTGATATCAGATAAAATCATGAGCCATGCCGTAGATATACTGAACAATGCTCTCCGAGGTGATCCAGGAGGTATATCGTTCCTCGAACAGACTGCATCTGTGTACGTGCTTGATGTGGCTACAACACCTGGTCAACCTAAGACATACGGCTGGTGGGTAAGTTATCATGTATGTGCACATCATGTGCATATCTTGTGTATTCTAAATCATTGGTATGTGACATCACCAACCAATAAATATTATAACATGCATTTCATATGCACAGGACTTTCTAAATGAAGCTTTAAATGAGATAGAATTATATGAATCCGAGGGCAGACATGCAACAATTGCAAATCTAAATGCACAACTTCGTATCCTTTCGACAATTACACGTAGAGTTGCAAGAAGGTCAGTGTTATCGGATAGACGTCTGCTTGGCGTATGTCTTTCTAATGCATCCTTGAGTAATTTTAGTATACTAAATGATGACGCTATAACACAATTTCTAGTGAAGAATAATGATGAATTACGTCAACGGTGCATGGGCAGAATATCAACAATCATATTCGATCACTCCTTTCATCAAAATAATGTCCATCCTTCAGCATTTGCAGATCCAATTGCAATGGGATCTTTATGCGGTGTAGTCAGTTGCAATACTGTCTCATCAGGTGCAGAGGCCATACGACATTTAGTTTCTGATTGGATAGTGCCGAGTGTAGAATCTCTGCCACCATTGGCTGTAGTTGCAGTCATGAACTACATTGCTATCGAATCGATGGGGAAAGGATGTCCTGTAGGTACACATGATATGATTAAGACACTTGTACAACAAACCTTTCATGTCATACTGGGTCCCATACTGATAGATTCATTACCTGAGAATGATCAACATAGAACGACAGCACTGGCATTGAAAGCTATCGATTCTTGGTGCAATGCAGGTAGAATTGGATTTGTCAAGCTGAGAAGTATATTATCTTCGATTCTTGAAGCAATAGCTAATGCTTTGTACTCCAATTCCAATATCATTATTGATGCAGTATCGGATCTCATCGAAACGCTGCTAACTCATGATGCAAATGAGGCAAGCTTATCTCTTGGAATGTCAATTGCCGGATCTTTCATGTCTAACCTGCAAGTGGCACAACAAGTTACAAGTGAAAACGAATCATCTAGAATACAAATCTTATCTGAACTTGTATCTGCAGTTGGGCTACAGAGATTTAGGTTTCAAGAGAGACAGCAAGAGGGTGACACAGATGTTTGTCGATGCCTGACAAGAACTGCTGCTAAAGTGCTGATAGAATCACAAGACTTGGTATCAAATGGAAGTTTACAATCTTCTACAGCTGGAGTATTAGACTTGCTGTTCAAGGCAGTCTCTCATCCATCTGTTTATGTGTGCAGTATAGCTGTTGAAGGACTGTCGGTTGTTGTGTCAAAGGAGAAAGATCTAGCAACTCGTTTACTTCCTCATCTCCAACAAAAGGCAATCATTCCAATACATCTAGTATCAGATGATGGTGGCTTAGACGACTACATGAACTTTCGAGAGCGTGTTTTAGATAACGGATTGATAGCATGCTTCACTGGTGCTTCTTTGTTTTACATGCAGTCTTGTGGTGCAGCTATAGATGAGTTCTGCAAAAACCAAGCCAATTCACAACAAATATCACTCCAACTTGAAGCGGCGTTATACTGCATAATTGCAGTGTCTGTCAAAGCATCCAAAGACAAACAAGTACTCTGCCCTCAACTCGAAAAGATGATCAATTCGTTAACGAGTTTATCTAATTCGTCTTCACCTCCAATCGTATTGGCAAGGACTTGTCAGTTCATTGGGAAATACACAAAGACGTTATGCCAAACAGGCGCCTTCCAACAGTCATCAACTTTTGTTGTGTCTTTGTTCAACGAACAAAACATTGCTCAGCTAGCCACTGATATAGATACTACTAATGTATCTCCTCTATCCGAAGCCTGTATTGCGCTGAAACAGCTATTGTTCAACTCACCTCAACAATTTTCAACCCCAGAGGCAAAACGAGTATTAGAAGGCATATGGTTGCTACCCTACAGGCAAAGTCAAACGAAGTTTACCTTAGGAGACCGAGAGATGCTGTGCCGTGGCTTCATTGCAGTTATAGTTTCTATGCCAAACGACCAATGGCTTGGATCTGCGGAGACACTAGCTCGACCTGTTCTGACTTGTCTAGATGATGTGATAAAAGAGACGGATAGTGCAAGAAGTGCAGGGCAGGACACCGCCCCGATGATTAGTAGACTGTCAATTGAAATAGGAGTTCTTGCTGTGATGATAAAGTTTTTTCTAAAAGCAAATGTGTCAAAGGGTCTTTCTGGAGATGATAAGGCGAGGAGTATTACATGTCAGCGTGATGCAATGATATCAGTACTACACAAAGCATGGGAATGTCTTACACATGTTTCTAATCACTACTGTGTCAACGACGAAGACATTGCAACATCGCTCTGCCAACTGCTATACAACTCTCTTCCGTTGTACAGATCAGAGGATGATCTACCTTTACTTTTAGAGATTACTGGCTTAATCAAGACTACACTTGGAGTTGTAGTGAAGGCAAACAATCCTCAAGCGTTGGTACCGGTACTAACTGTTGTGCTAAGGTTCATTGAACTGCATGGCTCAAAGTTTGGACCAAATCAAAATAGCACTGCATCGAATGAGGCTATCCAAACAATGGCTAAGGATCTCATGCTAATGTCCTATGTGGGTGTACGGGAAGCCGCGTCACAAGATTTGGTCTCTCCAATGTTTGAATTGTTATCGGTCTGTGCACAAAAAGCTCCCTTTTTCCTCCTATTTCTATCGGAAGACAAACCGGCCGGAGAAGTAGTTTGTGCTTCAATCGAGACTGCTCTGGCTGCATTGACATCTAATGAGACGGACATTACTTTAAGCTCTGTTTGCTTCCTGAGGAAAATGGTGCGTTATATGATATGGATGTATATGTTATTGCTATTTTGCTATTTGAGCTCAAGCTGAGTTGTTCTTCTCATCTCGTTTCTTTTTTCTTGTGTTAGGTTTCGTCAATGACATCAATATCTTTAGAGGGATTGAATGCAGAGCAAACAGCAGCTGTCAACCCTATTATTGAGAGCTTCAAAGCTGCTATACAAAAGGATATTCTTAGTACAATCGTAGTGTCATGTGTTGGGATTGCTCAGCCGGAAGTACTCGGGCCGATGACATCTCTTATTGAAATCATTTTGAACTTCTCCCAGTGGCAAGATATTGAAGCATCGGTGTCTTCTTCGATTGACTTGGAATCATTTCAAATGGGTAACGAGGCGAAGAAAGTTGTGTATGAGGCCTTTCGACAGTCTACCAATAGTAAGCACACAAGCCCGAACTTTGCCAAAATGATAGAAGAGATCAGTCATATGCATCAGACTGATGACAATGGTAGTATTGCAGGTGGAGAGGCAGTTTTTCAGTTTATTGAGAAATATAAGATCGAAGAGTAACTAAAGATTAGTAGAACTAGAACAATATCAATAGGCAAGAATGTCTTTCATAATATGTGTTGCATTCAAGCACGGATAGAGTTCAAGTATGGTGTGACTTTGTCAGGCTTGAGACTTACTGATCGAGCCAGAGCAGTCCACCTTGCTTGAGAAAGCAGCTACAGACTACGGCAACTAACTTCTTATTATCAGCAGTGGCTTGGCTGCCGCTGCTGGACTTCTACTAGTGTGTCTTCATAATTTGATTGTTTGGACCTGTGATACTGAATTATGAAGTTTCTAAGTGCCGAGCTTGAGAGAAGTTTCTAAAATTGATTTGTTACTCAGTTTGAGATGATAGTTACAACTGTTGCTCTCATACTTGAATATAATTGTAGTACAAATGGCGGCGAGTTTCCTTCATACTGCATCGGCGAGGATTGTTGATACAGTCAGTACAACGAATAGTGAGTCCTCTCTCCAATTAGTATTAGTTGACAATGATGTTGACGGGTCAAGCAACAACAATGGATTTGGTCATATTTCTCACTCTTTGGCGCTGGACGCTGCTATACATTAGTTTCTACCTCATTAACTCCTTGTCGGGGATGTAATAATGATGATAACAATGCGAATAACGGGGGAGGAACTTGTCAATGTTGTCATGTTGCTATATTAATGTTTGGTACTGAACCTAAGCAGTCGAAAAAACAACGACAAGCAAATGATAGTATGAATGAATATAGCAGGATTGAGTTTCCCATGATTTGTACAAGTAAAGAAGGAGATCACACATCGCAGCAAGCTGCATTGATACCAAATCTGTTACAACATATTCAAATCAAATATGTAACGTCAATTACTGAGATTGTAAAATATCTAGCATATTCACCGTCACTGCCGAATCATCTGCAACCATTAGATGGAATATTTGTGTTGGGTATGGGAAGCTTGTTGTCAAGTGGACAGAATAGTAGTATGGAATTCACTCATTTATGTAAGTTTGTTGAGTCTGTATTGAATGTGTGCTGATTAAACCAGATACTCAACTAGAGTCAATCATTATCAGTGTCGGTACTATCTGATACAGCAAATGCACTGGGTGACAACAAGAGGGAGTTATTACAATCAAATTCATCTGAATCGAGGTCTGACGACGACTGCAAGTACTCTAATGATGGTGGCGTTTCTCTTTTAGTTACAATAGATAAACACACTTTCTCAACACTACCACAACGTGTGACCAAGTATCTGCATCAGTATAATATGGATTGTATTGCAACAATAATGTCTTCTAGGAATGACTCCATGACGTTTGATAATGATCACGAGGACATGACAAGCTCATCTAATGAATACAAACTTGCTATCAAAGACACTTTAGACACGAAGGGAGATGTCTCTTTCGGTTTCAAGGTTGATCAAGAAGAACTAGTGTGGAATGCATGACGAATATGAAGATTATTTATCTAAGACATAAGAATGTATAATATGATGAAAGACATAACATCATCTCTAAGGTAGTAGATACAAGCATCTTTTCTTTAAGATCACATTATTATTTTATCTTCTCATTCTTCTAATCACTGCCTTCTTCACTACTGCTATCATCATCGTCGTCATCACTCTCGCCAACCGCTACACTGATTGGTACTTCATATTCTTGATCACATCCGAGATAACTATCACTCATACAAAACAATGTAAGGTTGTAATCTCCAGGCTCCTCTGGTGCCATGAATTCCAACATAATCTTCGAGGTTCGTTTCAATGTAACACGCTTGAGTGACAAAAGTGAGTTTGTCTTGGTATCACCAACAACAATCCACCAACCTTCACTCTTCTCCTTGGGAAATAGAGGCGCGGCAACCTTACCCAGCTGAGTCTCATCGACTTCTTCATCATCGTCATCATCATCCACTTCTCTCTCGAGCTTTACTGAGATCTGCACAGGATCACTTGCCGTGATATCATCAGAATCTTGAACCTCAAACTCTACCTCAATGTTGGGGTAGTTGTTACAGAATACAGCTACATCCGCCATTTTTTCATCAGGAAGACGCAGCAGATCATTTCGCACATCATCTTCCAATGTGAGGATATCAAACACTGATTCAATAGGCTCTTCTCCTTGGTACGCCTCACAGCGCTCTACAATTTCCTTTGTAAAGTGAGGGATTTGCATCAACACATTGTCTTTATTCCAAAGACCTTGTACAACCATTTGGCTCAACTCCATTGCAGCCAAGGCAGGCTTCAACCATCCGTTACTACTAATCACATCAACAATGGCAGGGATCAGATTAATACTGTCGCATAAGACACGTTTCTGATCAGTACGCAAATCAGTAGATAAAGCCTTTCTACCAAAATGGCAATGAAGTAGTACCAACGCCTTGGTACGAGGATCTTGGAATTGGGCACTCTCTGGTAGTTTCTGATGAAGATTCCTGGCCAGAATCTTGAGAGCCTTCTCTTCTCCTTGACGGATGGGGAGAGTACCAAATTCAGAAGCATGAGAAAGGATTTCAAGAATGCCTCGAACCTTTGTCTTGGCAGTCAGAGATGCAGCTATCAGTTCAATTGTTTCATACTGAACATAGTAGTATGCAGCAATCATACCCAAGTTGAGAGGTGAAACGTCACCATCATCAGATAATTGGCAGCATTTGCTAGCTTCCAAATCACCAAGGACTGTCTCGACCATTTCACTAATGTGTTCACTGAGATGTACATTTGAAGTCCCCTGTAAGTTGTAGTAATTAGGATTCTTCGACAAACGCCTGTACAATAAAGTCCATGTGATATAATCCACAGCATCTTGCATACAACTGATTGTCTTGGTGACGATTTCAGAGTTGAAGTGATCATGCAAATAGTGATCAATATGTGACTCGATTGGAAGAGGATCATACAACAACTTCTTAAGGTGTTCCTTCTTTGGTGTGTGACACATGATAACGCATTTGCCACTGGTGTCAATCCCCTGACGACTAGCCATACCCATCATATGAAGTAGATCGGCAATGGGATAGTCGACATAACGCCTCTCCCTTCCATCGAATGTTTCAGTACCCATCACAACGACCAAATGTGCAACAATCTTTACCTTCCAGCAGATATCAACTGGGCAAACTAACACAGTAAGGGAGCCATTTTGATAAAGAGCTAAGATTTGTTCCCAATCACTTTCAACCATACCATCATGAAGGAAGCCGACACCAGAGGAAACAACTTGCTGAAGTGCAGGCTCACGCAACTTGCCTGCAATTTCTGTAACTTCTTCCGCATTAGCTCCCTTGCCAAGGAAGTTCTCGCCCTCAATACTCTGGTAGTATGTCATTAGATCAATGGCTGTAAGTTGTGCCTGCCTTCTACTGGGGACGAAGATGATTGATGGTTTGCCCTCGGCATGTCTCATCACAGCGTTGTAACAAGGTTTACCCATTGCCATTAGCCTACTTGCAAAGTTACTCTGATCAAACGAATGGAAATAAATCTCCAGAGGGATAGGCCGTACCTTGGGTGAGAAGTTAAATAGACCTTTGGATGATACACCCATCCATTCTCCAACTTCACGTGCATTGGCAAGGGAGGCACTAAGACCAATCATACGCAATTGCTGTCCATCCTCCTTCTGTTGTTTTTGAGTACTGATGAAACGCATACGAGAGATGATGACCTCCATCGTAGGTCCAACGTCTCCTCCTAGGAAGTGCATATCGTCAACAACAAACAAGGTCACCGCCTGAACAGCCTTTCGCTGCCTCCAACGACGACTAATGGCATCCCACTGTTTGGCAGTGCATACAATAATCTTGGCCTCGTTAATCAACTTGAGATCTGGTGCAGTTTCTCCACTTAATTGCACAACCTGACCGGGTCTTAATATGGATCCAAATCGTTTCTTCCAATCCAAATAAGTGTTGAGGGAGGTTTCTTCCTTGGGTGCAACATAAACACACTTGCCTTGCGGATCATTAACAAGCATCCGCATAATGGCAAATTCGGCACAGGCTGATTTGCCCGACCCTGAAGGAGCACAAATGAGACAATTCTTATCCGTCTTGAACAAGTGGTGGAATGTTTGTGTTTGAATTGGGTTAAACTCCGCAAAGTTGTAGAGTTTAATCAATGCACTCTCACCCAATACAGAAATGGGCAACGGTTGCAAGTCCAAGAGTTCAGTAGGGGGATAAAATTTGGCTGGCAAGATCATCTTGTTGAACATAATTGGCAATACAGTCTCAGAGTGCAGCCAACGATCACTAATCACTCGAATAAAGTATGTTGGAGGAAGAGGGTCCATGATATTGACAGTAAACACGACAGTGTGTTCGTCTTCGGCACCCGTATTCTTCAACAAGAACATTTCGTGATGTAGAATATTCTCCCCATCCACATCTTCTACTATGATGTGAAAGAGTTGGACATATCCATGAACCTTGATATCATACTCAAAGTCGGGTACCAGATTAAGCTCAACACGCAAAATAGATCGTGTAATTGGTTGAATGTGAGCAGACAATTCAAGTTTCGGGAACTGATGAACAAGTTTGTGAAGGGTACGCCCCATCTTGGGCACGCCAACTAGTTCTCCAAGATCAGAGGGAGTCAAGTCGGCATAACGAGCCCATTCAATATCACTCTTGCGCTCCAACTTACGAGCAACGATTTCAGGAACATTCTTGAACTGACGCAATGGTGATTGTGATCTCCAGATACGATAGGCGACCATATTGGCAAAGTTTAATGTCAACTTGGCAAGTCCAGACCATCCACGGCGTAATGAGATTTCAAAGATGGCTCTCATAATACGGGCAGCACTCTGTTGAATGAAAGCCATATCAGAGACTAAGGCAAATCCATCAAGCTTGAGGCGAGAAATATAAGCCTGGAGCAGAATGTTAATCTTTGCAGACGGCTCATTAGGACTCTCTTTAACAGGGATTGGGACTCGGGTAGACAACTTGGCTAGCTCCAACTTCTCTTCCTCACGGACTGTAATATGAGTAAACTCACCACTCATTGAGAATAAGCGAAGCAAATCAATGTCAGCCATATTTGGTCGTAGATGACGACTATATAGTGCCATGGAAGTGTGTGAAATGTAGTACTGACTAGCAATACGACCGAGTGGAGTAGTCTGAAGAGCGCCGCTTCGTCTGTCGTACCTTACCAAGTGACTACGCTCAAGCATACATGCGGCTGTATGTGCAAGGTCCATACGACGATGCTTGAGAGTGGGATCCTCCTTCGCAGCCTTATCGGAGATGCCATACAAGTTTGGATTCTTGAGCATCCTAACATAAAGGAAGGTGTAGCTCAACCAGTCCACAGCCTCTTGGAGAGTTTGAATAGTACCCAGCACGACCTCGGCATTCAAATGATCAGGCAACGTTTTGATCATTTGTGATTCCACTGGCAACTGTAGGTTGGTAAGGCTGAGATAATACTGCAGCTCGGAATGCGCAGTCATAATAATTCCCTCTCCTTCAGTGTCATACTGAGGTCTACCTGCCCTACCAAGCATTTGCAACACATCCAACGGACTTAACTCAGCCCATCGTCCCTTTGATGGATCATAAATCTGTGTACCCTTGATAATTACGGCATGTGCTGGTAGATTAACACCCCAAGCCAATGTGGCTGTGGTGCACAAGACACCAATATGTCCATCAGCAAATAAATCTTCAACTAATTCACGATCTGCCCTTGCCATACCAGCATGATGGATAGCAAAGCCATACGACAACACCTCCTTTAAATCGGCATTCTTGACAGTTGCCAACTCTTCTCTTAAGATTTCTTGTGTAGCACCTCCTTCACGAACAAATAATGATGTTTCATCCTTTTCCATGGCAATATCTCTCAATGCCTTGGCCGTCTTACCAGTTTCTGCACGAGAGTGTACAAATATTAACATTTGATTTCCATTCTTCCTTTGTCCGCATGCCTTTTCATAACAAATTTCATTCTGAAGACGGAATCGTTTAAAGGCGTTACGTTCGGTAATACCCACGTACTGCATCTGAAGAGGCACTGGTCGATAGGAGTGATCAAAGAAGAACATTCCCTTGTCGGGATTGACACGTAAGAAGGTGGCAACATCGGCATAATTCGGCAGCGTTGCCGATAAGCCCACCAGACGTACAGGCTCGGCAGTTGTCTCAACCTGACGAATTACCCTTGCCACAATACTTTCAAGGACTGGTCCACGATCATCATGCAATAGATGGATTTCATCAATAATAACAAGCTTGACAAGTTGAGTATATGCCCTCCCTTCTCCCTGACGTGTAACAATATCCCACTTCTCAGGAGTGGTAACAATCATTTGTGTTTCACTAATCTGCTGTCGAGTTAAACTAGAATCACCAGATAATTCACGAACAGTTACACCGTATGGACCTAAACGTTTGGAGAAATTCTTTACCACCTCTTGAACTAATGCCTTCATGGGTGCAACGTAGATAATCTTGAATGCTGATAGGTCAAAGTTACCAGCGTGCTTACTTTCCTTGCCCTCCTCATCACCGATCTCCATGGCATTATCATCATCGGCATTCTCATTACGATATTGTCCCAAGACATTTAGAATGCTCAACATTGCAACATTGGTCTTACCAGCTCCGGTGGGTGCACAAAGTAGTACATTCTCACTAGTTTTCAAGGCAACATTCGCCATCTTCGATTGGACACGATTTAACATCGTCATACCCTTGAATGCATCATGTG
>Ga0075439_12057_pt1 | contig 12635 bp, 8 predicted proteins | sample MintriSingleCell_FD_74264 | JGI IMG/M metagenome (GOLD analysis project Ga0075439, IMG submission 74264) | Marine eukaryotic communities from Monterey Bay, USA to study complex ecological interactions - Minidiscus trioculatus JGI Plate_4_G5... | ecosystem: Environmental > Aquatic > Marine >... | reverse complement strand
GCTGGAAGATGCGCGTTATACGGTTTATGAAGATGAAAGAGAGACGATAGTAACTAAGGTTAGTGCATATGGCTTGCAAAGACAATCAAATGAAAATACATAAAGGCCAAATGAAGCACTCTGATCTCAGATACTTCTTATTGAACACATGAATTCATAAGATGAAACAATACTAACGCGGACTTTCCAGGTCATCATCTTGCCACTCTGTGTGAATTGTATTGGTCTTTTCGTCGACTCGTATCAAATGTGCATCATTATCATAGTAACAAACACTAATTAGATTGTCTGGGTAATCTTTATTGGCATGCTTTCCATCTTCATTTTGGCTATTGAACCACTTATCAGCTGATATATACCGCGAGGCTCCCTCTGGGGGCTTCCATCTCTTAACATGATCATCCCAGGCTTTCCTCCATATATCTGAGTAGTTAATATAAATCTCTTCCCCAACTGCTATGTTATCAAGAGCTATAACATCTATCATCAATCCCTTGCCATGTATTGAAGTAACTTCTTCTGCGGACAAATCGAACAACTCTGGATGATGATACTGTCTTCTTCTAGATACGTGTTGTGCATCAGTCTTATGCCATTTTATCATCGCATTTGCTCTGATTCCACCAGGAGGATGATTAATGTAGCTGAACATTGGTCCATATGGCAGTAGTAGCACGTCTGATTCTGGATGTCCAATACAATAGTTGAGTAGTAACTGATAAGGGTCGTAACCACTACTTGCTGTATTGCCAGTACCATCCCCAAACATCTCTTTTCTGTGTATAGGCACTACTGGTGATGAAAGTATACGCTCACCCTTTGATATTTTCTCTTCATTAACGAACAATCCTCTTCCACCAACTGCGGTCGATGTATCACTCTCAACGTTGTCTAGACATACAAAGCTAGGGTCACTACTATTGAACTTTGCAATGGATAGATGAACAGGTGTATCAAATTCGTGTTCTTCATTTGATATACATTCCAATACAAGCTCTTCACCCGGCAATATGTTGCGGGCTGCTTCATAAGATAGTTTGTGATGATACGAGTAACTACCGGCTTGTGGACTAGTTCTTGGAGGTGTACTGTCATCTTCAACGACATTCGATCGACTTGAAGCATGTAACTTTCCTGCAAAAGCTCCTGGACCTGATAATCTTAGATTAAAGTTTGTGTTGGTGCAAGGAGCAGTTGCTGAAACTCCAGGACTATACCATAATGAATTCCTATCAGCACTTGATACAAACGCTATTTCTGGTATCATGTTACCTGGCCATAGATATTCTCGTAATGGAGGATGCAGATCAATTGTTTTTGAATCATAGAATGGTATTATCGTTTCATCCCAGTTTATATCTTGTCCTTCATATAACATTATACCAGTGTATAAACCTAAACCAAAACCCTGTTGTTCTGCTTCTTTGATCATTGATGGACCCATATATACATCACACTCTGATTCCGTTTGCATCATTGTCTCTAGCATTTGTAATTGATCAGTTGTTTCCTTATTCTTTCCATCAACAATACTAATACTGAAAGACATTATTATGGTGATGAACAAAATAGTAAGTATAGTCTGTAGCATCTTGTATTTTTATTCTATTGTAGTTTCTTGTTTTTTGCTATCAAACTCAGTGGTACTATGAATTACCGACATACATTGATATTGATGTGTTGCAATATTGAGATGCACCTAATGTCAGAACTAATGATGGTGTGAAACAGAGACTATCAGCCTATCTTGTGGTATTAACATATTATAATATCGACATAAAGTAATTGCAATTTTGAGGTGCACCTTGTATTGATTGTTGAAATGTGTAAAACTCTCCGACCTACAAATAAATTAATGATATAAAGGTGGCATATAGCACACAAATGAAGAGATATACTATATAACTGAGTTGATAAGAGGCATCAAGCCATTGCAAAGTGGTGAAGATAGGGTTCTAAAGTGATGCGTTATTTGTAGAATGAAGGGCACCAAAACAGAGCCCCTGGACAAACTCTGCCCTCTCCAGATTCTAATATTTGGGATAATAGACTTATACTAGACACATTGTACCATCCTATACAACATACCCATCTCTTCTTGTGGGGTATAATATACATCCTTCCTTTGAAATGTCTGTTATACCACTTGGCAGTGTGTAGACTGAGAGAGTGAGAGTTGGTATCCTTGAAATGCACTAGTGGCCAGACTAAAGATATGAGAACACTGATCCTCATAAAGTAGAGACCTCCTCATAAAACAAACTACTATTCCATACCTTAGTATTATCTTTAATAATAGACTCATTCAATATGAAGGCATCAGGTTTATTGCTCCCGATATCCTTATTACTCCCTTATGTGGCTTGTTTCACAGCTCAACAACGGCCAATGAGAGCAACTGCTTTCAAACTTATGATGGCCAAAAACAAACACTTTCAATCTAGATCTCTTGTTGATTTCCAAAAGGATCTTGAAGCTGGTAAAGTTCGTCATTTATTCCCTGTCATGAATGCTAAAGAGCGTATCAAAAAGGGAGAGATACGACCATCAGATGTTCCTTATGAACAAAGAGAAGGAGGGATGTACAACAACAAGGATGTCAATGTAGGATATGTACCTACTGGAATGTCAGTTCACGAATGGCATGAATTCCAACGTGCCGAGGTAAGTATTGTTTGAATGTTCTCATATCTGTAGTTGAAACTACCTCATCTCTTCTTCTTCTCCCTCTCTACTCTCCCTCTCTACAGAAGAGGAAGCAGCAATCAAAGAACTTTGCTGCCTATGGGCCAACCTCATTCAAATCACGTTCTCTTCAGGGTAAGCTGATCATTCTTATTTGTATTGAACCGTGATATCTTAACTGATCCATACGAGCTCTTCGCAGGTTTCCAAGAAGACTTGGAGAAGGGCAAATCGACCCACCTCTTCCCTGCCTTTTTTGCCAAGGAAAGGGTAAAGAAGGGTGAAATAAAGGAAGAGGATATTCCAGTAAGTCATCTCTTTCATTAAGGACATATATGTATAAGTATATCTCACACTGACATACTCTTCTTCCACTCCTTTTAGTACATGCAACGACTAGGGAGCTGGGATAACTCTGATGTAAAAGGTGCAAAGAAGGAATGGACTGAGACTGACAAGAAGAACAAGTCGGTACCAGATTGGCTCCGCCGAGGACCAAATCTCTGGCGTGGCGGATTTGCTCCATGAGTAGCTTCATGATGATCTCAATCCGATAATTCTTGGAAATGTGAAACAACAAGCCATAAGTCACTGTCTCCGATATGTATGCACTGATTACATTGTCCTCTTGATTTGAAAAGTCGTTAGGATACCATTGTTTGTTTGCCAGAAACTATGTAATATAAAACCAAAGATTATAGATCCTCTCCTCGAAACTTATCCTCCTTCTGTTCTCGTGTTGCCCACTTATTCCTGTAGTTACCAAATATATCCAACTCAATCTGCTGGCCTTGATACCAAGATGCATATCCCGCTCCTCGAGTTGGTTGAATACCGAGCTTGGCTTCCTCTTCCTTTCGTCTTTGCATTGCTTGATCCATAGCAGCAATGTATTCATCAGCATGCTCAGATGAAACAACTTTGATTAAAGTTACTGGTGCAAACCTATCTAGCATCCATTTCTGATAAAGAAACCAAGAGAAAGTTAAGTATTTGTGATGAAAGAGAAAGTCATGAAACACCATATTGTCACTCACCATGCTATTGTAAAGATCTCTGAAAAGACTCACAGCATAACGACTGTGATTCAATCCCCCTTCCCCTATATTTCTTGATCGAGTTATCAATGCATCTTCTAGACCTTGTTTTAAGCGAATTACAGCCCAGCTTGGGTTTAACCAGCTTGACCAAAGTGACAAGTTCGTTGTTTCTTTAGTTAGTGGATCTTTTTCATCAATGCTATTGAACCCAACTAAGATGTATCTTGTACCTTTAGTGATTGCCAATCCTTCATGCAATCTGAGAAATGTAAGGATACCAAGTAAGCATAAGATGTGTAACAAAATAAATATGAAGGGCATGTGCGAAACTTACATTTCAGCGTTTGATATAATTCCCTCGCCAACTGTAGGATTTGCGTCAACGTACATACTCCTCTTGTTATTGTTTAAAGCAGGCTCGCTTGTGTTTTCTTCGCTTTTGCCGTTGTCTGGAGATCTCTTTTGTTTCTTCTTATCACTAACATCTTGTAATGCCTTTGATGCCTCTTTCTTATTGGCTATCCTTGGATCTTTCACATATCTATCATGAAACCTTGTGCCACCTCCCTCGAATTCATCATTTAATAAGATATTCCAGCTCACGTGAGATCCATCTGTATGCATTCGTAGATTAGCTTGACCATTGGCTGCGTCATATCGTACCACAAATATATCATTAGCCCTGATGGCACCTCGAAATATACCGAAACCTTTCTCTATCAGAGGGGCTAATCTCGAGTTTAGCCTTTCTGCAAGCCATGTTCTGTCTTCGGCAGTAAAAGGGTCAGTGACTATATTCAAATCGACTGTTTCGTAGGCGGCATGTCTATCCTTGTGCCATCCAGATGGATCCTTTAGTAATACTTTCCACTTTGTAAACTGAATGGTATCTGGGTCTCGTATATTATCAAGTGAACTATATGGATTAAAGTTTGGATTTTCTAATACGAACAAATCTTTTTCTTTCTGTGCCTTCTCGGCATTCACTTTTGCTGCTTTATTTGCAATATCAATTATATAATTGCATTCATCTCTTGTCAACATTGGAGCTTGCAATATTGTTCGTGCAGGGAAGAGATTATTATCACTGAAAAATAGTATACAAAAGATGGATAGTATACATAACAGTGTCAGTATATTGGATATAATGGCTGAAAATTCTACTGCATCTGTTTCCTGTGGTTTATCATCTGTGCTCCGTTGTGGAGATTCATTGTGTTGCTTTTGTTTTGTGCCATTTCGTATCTTCTTCTTATTCTTGTGTATCTTTTTAGATGAAGATGGCAGTGCAGAATCTTTTTGTGGATCAGTGTTTTGTTGCTCTTTATCACAATTGGTATTATCATCATTAGCCGATACCTTTTTGGTTGCAAAGATATACGGCAATACGAAGATAAATAGAAATATTGATGCACATATTTTGATTACAATTTGAAACCTCTCCTTTTCATAGTCAGGGAGGGTGGTGGCGAGATATTCTTCCGGTATCATTGGCATAGTAAAGTTGTATGGTCTATGGTATGACATTAATGTGCTATCACCAAGCTGCAATAGATGTGAGAGGCGAGGCTAGGAGATAGACGAGAGCAATGATTTTACTGTAAATGATAATTTTTTTTTAATAGAAGATTCATCGAATACGAATAGGGCAACTATTTTGGCAATCAAACGGCTCGCTAAGAACATCAGTTAACTACATAGGTAGTGAATATAAGTACGTCCATTATTGATTCTCTTCAACAAATGCCGAATTGTTGATGCTCGTAGTATTATTGAAGAGAACAGCACAATATTCCAGTAGTAGAGAAGAAGTACATCATTAATACACTACACTGTTGCATTTATATTGCTATCCTATATCGTATACAAAACTTGAAACACAAGCAATACCACAATGGCCTGGCGAAGTAGTGGTTCGAACAACGAGGAGATGGTTGACAAGCTCAAACGTAAGTGTAGCCGATCATGTGCCATATATGTCTCCTTGATTCTTCGATGGGTTGTTTGTTTGTTCTTTTTGCATTAGATATGCATTCTATGCACGATAGTTGCAAAGAACCGATGACACAAGATGTGAGCATTTTGTTCTTTCTTATGCAAACTGCAAACAGTGCAAGTGATAGAATCCGACAAACGATGCATCATTCAGTAGATGACTATAGTTTGAACTCGGACACTATATACTGCAATGGGACACCGGCGATGCAGCCAAGCTCGAGCTTACCATCCACATATGCATTGCAATGGTTCACATGAAAACCGGTGTCAATGTCAAATGACACCTTGGTTCATGCTGGAATGTCATCATTACTCCTTCACACATGCAATATCTAACCAAACTCTTTGTATTGCTGCTATTTATCATTTAGGCTTTGGTGTTATCACAAGTGATAGCTTAGAAGAAGGATTCAGATGTGTCGACCGGAAGTTCTTTGTACCGAGGGTAAGATGCATCTGCATTACCTGCTAAAGTTCTCAATGTTCTAACCTTTGCTTCCCTATACTCCTCTCCTCTATCATATACTATATTAGGACAACGAAACTTTGGCTCACTCAGACCAGCCACTGAAAGAAGGCAATGTACATATAAGCGCACCTCATATATATGGCAGTGCTTTGCAAGAATTGGATCTCATCCCAAACTCATCTACCTCATTCCTAAACATTGGTAGCGGCACTGGATATGTCTCGTGTATTGCTGCTCAGATACTTGGACCTAATGCTCTCAACTATGGTGTAGAGCTTCATGATGATGTGATTGATCACTGTAAAGCAGCTCTTGGTAGATGGAAATCTAGTACAATCGAAGAAGCAAAAGATGACGTATCTATTGTTCACTTTATGGATGACACTATTGCAGACATTCAAAGTAAGTTATTTGAGTATTTGTCGGTGCATGTTGTGTTTATTCTCTTTGCTAAGATATACTGTCTTTGTATCTTCTTCAACATATCATATTATAGTCATTAAGGGTAATGGTTTGAACATAATGAAGACCAGAGGAGAAGGTGTAGTAGGATTTGATCGTATCTACATTGGAGCAGCCGTCGATAGAGACGACTTGGAGAACATTACCAAGCTACTAACTCCAGGAGGAATCCTTGTTGGACCCGTTGATGATGACCTTGTCAAGGTTACTCGAGTCGGAGTTGTATCTAAAGACTTGGAAGATGATATCACAGAGGATGGGGATTCATCATTAGCTGGGTTAAATGAAGAGTTTACTTCTCAAATCTTGAGTGGAGTAAGATTTGCTCCTCTAACAACGAGCTCAGCAGTCACTGTTATCCCTGCCAATGTGTGGAACCCTACAATCCAACGTGGATATCCGGCAGAGTTTAAGCAAGCTAGTATGCAGTTGTTAATGTGTGCTAGCTCTCAACTTGTCCAGCCACCTCCTCGAGTACCAACAGAGGTAGAAAGAACTAATGTTGCATCAATGCTTCCTAAAACTTTATGGCTCGAGGTCTTGTCATATACACACAGAAATTGTAAGTATATGTGTTGCTATCTATTTTATTTGTATAGAGATTGTGACTTATCTCACTTTTGCTTTGTCATCTTCTTCTTCAACTTCCATACTAGGGTTCAAGCCTGAACAGAATGAGACCGACTATCTCAAGAGAAGGCTAAGGGAAGAAAAGTTGAAGAATGCAAATCTGGAACGAGCAAGAAGAGAGGCAGAAGAGAAGTGTGCTGCTGCCGAGAGAGAACGAAGTGTCTATAAAATGTTGGCTCGAAGATGGCAGTCTCGTCTTGATACTCTGCTTAATGAACACCAAGAACAAGGTGATAATGATGCTGAGCAGGATCTTTTAGATCTAGCAGATGGTATCCGGGATGATGAGACAGCAATTGTAAACAACCGCAACCGTTCAGCACTGTCCAATTTGAGAGATATACTGCAGAACATCAATTCAGATGACGAAGAGGATAACATGGAAGAGCCAGGAGATGAGGACATGAATATGGATCTTGAGGAGAATGAAATTGAAGGGGATGAAGTAGATGAAGATGAATTCGCATCTGCAGTAGAGGAAGAGGAAGATATAAATGAAGAAGATTCTGTAGTCATGGAAGATGTAGATACATCAATGGAGGATAGCAGAGCGAAACCACGGACAGTTTCAGTGTCAAGTGATGACCTCTAAGAGCGAATCGCTACATTAAAGCGGTGTATATCAGAGGATGTATATATAGAAGATGTGTTATTACTGTTGTAAATCGAAGGTGTAAAGAAGTAAACTCTTGTTTGATATATTTTCAAAGCTATCTTAAACAACTCGACTTCTTTTACTTGGTTTGGATGCCTCCTTTACAATAGTATCAGACTCTTTCTTATCTCCATCACTTTCACTTTCTTCGTTCTCTTCTTCTTTGACAGAATGTAGTTGATGATATCTCTTTACATCTTCGGCTTGGTATGGCTGTTGTGATGAGCGTGAGATACATGATCTAATTTTCTCCAAGGTCATCTCTGACTGATCAGCAAGATTGTTGCTACTATTTTCAATTCTACAATGGATACTTTTAGCAAACGTCTCTAGGCATTCATCAAAGCTTTCACGAGGGAGATGTTTCTCGTGGTCAATTCTTCTGAGAGCAAGTGCTCGCCCTTCGCTTGAGGTATCCGTAGTTAAGATTGCACATCCTAGTGGAGGATCTTGAGTGGCGGCTGCTCTTGAGAGTACGAAAATGAATGTTTCATCACTCAGCTGGAGTTCCTGAAATGCATTTATTTCATCAACATGATCTGATTCATGATCTTCGTCCCCAGAATTCAGAGATTCCTTTTGGGTAGTTGAGCATTCTTTCTTGGACGGGGACGCTTTATATTTCTCCATTAGTGCATGAATATGATCTGCATCATCCTCAGTTGCTCGTCTTAATATTATCCGTCCAACTTTATCATCATCGTTATTTGTTTCACCTTCATCATCCAATTCTTGGAGAGATAGGAGTGCAGCATCAACCTCATCTTGAAAGGTTTGTTGCTTCTCTTCTGCAGTCCATTGTGTCCGTTTTGCTCTCTTTGGCTCGGACAGTGATAGGCCAAGCAACGAAATACCACTCTTTGTTGTCGAAGGAGTACCAGAGAATGCTGATCGCTTGCTATTCTTCTTACTCTCTGGTGATGATAGTTTAGCACGCTTTGTTTGACTAGTTGCTACTCTATTTGCTGCGTATAACTCTCGAGAAGCTTCTGCCTCGGCCTTTACTTCAACAATACTGCTACATCCTGGAAATAGAGAAGAAAGTAATTGTGCTGAAGCCTTGTGCTTGGACTCTCTTTTTGTTGACCCTAGCCCAGTACCTGTCAATTTGTGTAGAACAACTTCCTCCTTCTTCTCGGGTTCTTGATTGCTCTCTATTTTCGATGTTGTCTCTACTTTCTGTTCATTATCAGTTGAATGATTTGGTCGAGCTGCCTTGTTAGGTGACGGTGATTCAAATGAAAAACTATCTTTCCGTTTCCGACTCTGTGATGACTCCACCTTGTCACTGGTGGGAGATGAACTGCTATACTTAGCTTGCAAGTAATCCAATGGAGATTGCCAATAGGTCATGATATCATCATTATCACCCACTTGATGTTTTGGAAAGTAAAGATTGATGGTTGCAATGCACTGAAACATGCGAGGACGAGATGGTGCCTCTCGAGGTGACTCTTCAGCATTCTTTCGTTTTGACGAGCTACTCGCAGCATCTCCCGAGGATACAGCATCATTATTGATACTGGGGCATAGATCAAACGAGTATGATGGAGGTTCTCGTATCCTATCATTGTCAATTTGCCACATGGCGTGGAGTAAAGTAGAACAAACGGAAGCTCCTCTTGATGCATAATAGGCATTCTCATCTTCATCATCGACATCGCTAGCACTACTTACACCAGAAGAGGGATAAATATTCGACGAGAATATACGACCAGACCCACTGGCATTTAGCGAACCACCTGGTGATGATAATGCCCCAAGTTTAGACGATAAAAGAGGTCCTCCCGATACCAGCGCTCCATGACCAATAACATCTTCGGATATGTCAATTGCAGTACTAATCGAAGACGTTTCACTGTGATCTCCCTCACCCCCAACGCCGGCTCCAAGAGGACCATTTGCTCCGCCAATCGCAAGTTGTGAAGCCAAGTGTGGTCCCAACTCATCTAGCGAGAGTGATTTTCTTCGGGTACCACCTATATCGGTCAGAATTCCATTGGGGTCAAAGATAACACCGGGTATCAAGGCGGCAAGAGCCTTCCTTGAACCATCTTGCTTTGCAGCGTTTTTCATTCCACCACGACCCCTGCCCAACTCTACACTATTAACATGAACAGTCATACAGAATGTGTCTTTATGGCTCTTGACGCTACCATCGTTATCAGACAATTGAGCACCGCTCTGGGGATCAACAAGGGTATACTTTGGCATATCCCAGTGATATTTGCCACACAATTCATGTAATGCCCTTACCCCATTCTTCCCCAGCAATCCCCCAAGGAAAATGCTTGGTGGAGGGGGCAAGATACTACCCCTACTACCTGTACTCTTCTGTGGAGTTGAGCTATTGGACTGTGATCGATTTTTCTTCTTGTTTCTTCCTCTTTGACTATTGTTGCCGTTACTCCCAAGTGAAGAGAAAGAACTCTTCGAGCCATGCCCATGGTGTAGTGCTCGTTTATTACTTGTATTCACTCCCTCTGTATTGGCATCTTCATTGAAGCGTCGCCTTTGGCTACTCTTCTTACCAGATAACTTCTTATTACTGCTGCCAAAACCCTTCAGATCACGACTATCACTCCCAAGTGATGATAAAGAGCTATTTCCACTTTCTCTCTTCTTTGATCTCTTCTTATCCTGTTGAGATGCTTTTGGCTTAGCTTCAATCTTCAATCCACTACTTCTTCTGGTATTATTATTTCCTGGGGAAGAAGGCTGCCACAATGTTCTCTTCTGTCCTGGATACTGCTGCTCCTGCTGCTGAATAGAATTATCAATCAATCCAGGCCCTGAAGCAACCGGGGTATAATATGATGCTTGTTGCTGCTGTACTTGACTAGGCACAAACCCTCCTCCAGGATTTTGTAATACAATATCGCTGCTCACACTTGCATTCACATTATTATTCCCACCACCACAGGCAATCCGCGCAGCAGCCCATGCAGCTCCCGCCGCGGCATTGGCATACTGTAATGCATGTTGTCTCATTTGTTCTTCATAATATTGACGTTGTGCATCTAATCCTCCTACATTTTTTGGTGGGTTTGGAGGGGATGGTATTGGTGGAAGTTGCATAATTGGTTCTGGTTGACCTAGATTTAGATTTGGTGGCAGGATATTGTTCATATTATTGTATTGTGGTGGTAGTTGATTATTGAGAGGGTATTGATTGAATGGCATATTGTTGTTATTATTTGGTGGTTGCGGATACGAATATGAAGGATTACTACCTTGGTCAAATCCTGGTTGTTGAAATTGTTGTGATCCATTGTTCGGATACATCATTTGATTGTTATTGGGATTGCCCATAATAGTTTGTGAATAGAGAATACCAGAACTATTATTGACCTCTCTAGAATATGCATTGTCATCTTCTTTGCCATTGTGTTTGTTTGAATCACACTTGGCGGTATCCTCATGTGAATTCTTCTTTTGATCATTACCTTCCTCTTCATCTGATGTAGAAGGTACCGCAGGTGGTATCTCGTGCGGTGCTTCTGCATCATCTCTATTGTTATTTTCATTAGCATTCATTATTATGATATTGTATTTGATTTTTTGATATTACTTGATTGTTACATACCTAATACCAAAAATTAGCAGTGATATTGAAACTACTACTACTGTCCCCTGCTCTTCTTAACTCTTTTGCTGTTCTACTCTTTTACTTGTGATTGGCATGCCCTTCAACACATACAATAATCAATTGTACAGTAACTACTCATACTCATTACCAAAGCTAAGTAACATTTTCCGATCAATCGCTAAAATGTTCGATTGATTCAAGATCCGCGAAGATCTTCTTATTTATTGACTATCTATCGTCCATCGGCGTTAGGTGGCGTATTGACTCAATAACTGTTGGGATCTATTGACACTTCTTTGATTATTGCCATTATCATTTGCTTTATCTCGAAAGAGTGGTTGTAAATCGTGTCGCGTCGTGTAAGCCTCAACACATACCAAATTATATATTTGCATTGCAACTTTGAGTAACAGAAAGAATGACCTCCTCCGCTCCTCATCTAATGTATGCTCCTATTGCTGGGCGTGCTGGAAAGTCCGCGTTAGTATTGTTTTATCATGTGATTTCAAGTTGTTCAGTATGAAATCTGGCCATTTGATTGCTTTATTTGACCTTTATCTGTCTTTCTTTGATTGCCTCTGCAACCCACATGTACTAACATATGTTCAATCGTCTCTCTTCATCTTCATAAACGGTGAAACGCGCATCTTCCAGAGCTTATTCGACTAATTTCCGCCGCAGGTGGGGTTACCATCACTGAGGCTGCAGAAGAATTCGCGAAACCATCCATTTCAACAGGTATGTATTTATCTTATATTGATATCTTATAATATGATATGATATACTTTTTATCTTATCCCCTATATTCATATTATTATCAGGCGAGAGCAGACACAATTATATGTCACCATCTGGTATGCCTCTACTACAACACGGAGATCTAAAGATATCACAAAGTGGTGCGATTGAGACTTATGTCGCTTCGATCGCTCCAAAGTACAAAGATCTAACTCCGCAGCAAAAGGCAATCGATAATATGTATGGTTGTATCAAAGAAGAGATTCTATCCAATTGTGCAAAGGCAATCTTTACTACCCAAAAGACTGATAAGAATAAGGCAATTGAAGATATTAATACCTTACTTGATAAATGGTTTGGTATATTCGA
>Ga0075439_11292_pt1 | contig 12659 bp, 11 predicted proteins | sample MintriSingleCell_FD_74264 | JGI IMG/M metagenome (GOLD analysis project Ga0075439, IMG submission 74264) | Marine eukaryotic communities from Monterey Bay, USA to study complex ecological interactions - Minidiscus trioculatus JGI Plate_4_G5... | ecosystem: Environmental > Aquatic > Marine >... | reverse complement strand
TTGTAGGAATCACAATTTTGATATGTCTCATCATGCCAACATTTATGACATCGATTATAGGATATGATGATCTGTTCGCCTGGCTCGATATCTCGTATAGCACGAAGGATGAAGGAATCGCCCTTATGTCCTGGCTTTTCAGAGATTGTATTAAGCAACTTTGGATTGTTCGAATGATTGTGCATATCATAGAATGGTACCATTAACGTGTCCTCATCTCGGGATGTGAATTGATAAAAGGCTGCTCGGGCTAACGGTGTGTCTTCTCCGCCACATTCTCCAACATATGTATCAATGAATTCTTTAAGATGATTTTCAGGTGGTAATCCTCCTTTGTCTGGATTTCTCCACCTTTTATTGTTTGATTCTGATTCACTGTCTTGAGGAGAATGACCTTGAATGGTTTCCTCAAGGAGCTTTCGTCCAGCGTCACTCCACTCGGCTGGTAAAAGTCCACGAGGTTGATGCTTAAGATAGTTAATATATGGTGCATGCTTTGATTCATCTCCTAGTTTGAATTCTTCATACATCTTGTGAAGAGCTATGATTATTGGATATTAGTTAGGAACAGATAAGTTAATTGTAAACCAAGCAAGGTCGAAAGCTCATAAGAAAGATGAAATAGTGGGTTGTCTTCTTCTCACCTTCACAACTCCAAAAAATATTATCAGAGTAATTATCAGGTTTAACAATAAGGTCCCTATCAATACACACATACACATAGTAAGGTGTTAGTTTTGAGACAATTAAGTGCACATATCACTCACAAACAAACTACGAAACTTACCAAGGAATTCTACCAACAATATCACCATCCTCAATACCCTCGCCAGTACCACCCTCTTCCAATGTTTTAACAAACACACCACGATATTGTCCAGTTGGATCTAATCCAATACGTGCATTTGAATGTATTAATCCACCATTATTATTAATCCATTCAATTATTGCTTGTCCTCGTTCTTCTTGTTGGATTGCTTCTTTTGATTCTTCGTTGTTTGCTGTTTTTGTTGTTGTTTCTGTTTCTTCAGTAGTATCTGATGTATCTGTGTCATCGTCTTCTTCCGCCGTTGTAGTGGTGGGAACGCTCATATTCTTCTTATTCATATTCTGTTGAGCATATTCAGCAGCCTCCTCTTCATCGCGAACTACTGCATCATCTTCTATGCCTAACATACGTGTTAATGTTTCCTGTGCTAATAATGATACTGCACTTTTATTAAATTCACCATCGTTGTTTAATGCCACTGTTGTTGTAGTGGCAGAGGAGGATAGGAATAGGAGGAAGGATGTGATGTAATGGACCATTGTTGCTGTTTGGTTTTAGTATTATATATTGCAATTTTGTTGTTGTGTGTTAATTATCGCCGTATCTGTATGAGGAAAACACCGCCCAACGAAGAATATCCTTACGTAGATAATAATTAATATACTGCGCCCAACACCAATTACTTCTCTCTGGTATACTTGCTCACCTTGATAATCTCTATCTTGTTTGCAACGACAAGCAATTATTTACCTAGAAGTTTCATCTCTTATTATTTTTACTCAGAAACTTCAAAATAGTGTACTAATAATTTGTTAAGCAAGGAGAAAGAAGGAGAAGCAGAGGTCAGCAATACCTCCCAATAGCTGTGTTAATCTCGACGAGTTCGTTGTGGTAGCAGTTTGTTGGGTACGTCGACCTACGCTGTATTGACGGCGGCGGCGATCATTGTCAATTATATATAAAAAAACACGTCAATTGCAGTTTATTGGTACATAGTTTGGTATAATATTAATTGATGGTATTGGGGTTATGCTGGTAGCTTGTTACTACTACTACTACTCATATTAGGGTATATTGAATTAGTTACTTTATATTGTTATTATATCATTGGTAGTAACACAAGGTATACAAACAAATATGGGAGCATCCAAAAAGCAGAGAGGTAAACAACGCAAGGCTGCCAAAAGCAAAGCCGCAGAAAGGGATGGTATTTTGGCTGTATCTCAGTCTCCCACGAAATTGATTTCTCTAATTCAAAGAGGTGATAATGCCGCAACCGCAATGTATTGTTCCGGAGATTACACCCTTTCACGAGTTCAAAATGAAACAGTAGTTACGTCCGTGCTTGGCTTTTTACAGCGTTGTGAAAGTGAGACATTCGATTCAGTGATTGCTGATATAGGAGGAGATTTGGAAACTCCATTAACGTGGATTGATTCAATGCTTTGTGCAATCAGATCCAACTCAAGTTTCGTTTCAATAATTGCCAAGAATATAGGCCATCTTATGAGGTGCATGTGTGACGATATGAATAAATTATTCTTCCAAAGCAATCAACATTGGAAGGAGTCGTTCAAACCATTTGTCCAGCTAATTTGGTTTATTATATATGAGACATTTGAAACCGACATTTTGGATTGCTCTGCAGAAAAGGAGGAAGTTATCAAAACTCTTCTTCATCACGAGAATGAGAACTTTCTTGCGTCTATTGTTCAATGGAGCAGCTTCTGGAATCGATCAAACCGCCCTGATATTGAGTTAGGGTTTGATAGTCGTAAAATGATTTATAATTGTGGGAGACTATCAACACATCTGTTAGTGAAGAATGTAGTTGACCTCCGAAAAACTATTGCAACTATGCCCATAATAAGTAGAGAATATGATCCAAGTTGTACAGTATCATACGTGGCAGGGATAGTTGATTATATGATGTATAATGAGTGCCAAAAAGAAGATTTTGAAACTCTGCATCATCTGGTGGTTGATACAGACTGTGTCGATCAAAGTGTTATTGAAGGAATGGTTAATTTGGGGTTCAAATTATCGGCTGACTTGGAAAGATCTATCCTTTTGATGAATATCTCCCGAGAGATGATAGTCCAAAAAGAACAACCCAGTGATACCCGTGTTGCTTTTGCCATCCGTGCTGGATTGGTTGAGATGTGCTTGACTTTCGTGGGACGATTCGGGAGACAAACAACCAATGAAAATGATATTCAAACAGCATTATTATGTCATATCGAGGGCATTTTCAAATCCATATATGATGTTGCATTACACAAGAAAACTTGGAAAGCAATAAGACACCAGAGGCAAGTCATTGAGGCGAGGTCGAATCACCTAGATTTCATTACACATGATAATTGCAAGAAGCTGGTACTTATGGTCAAGTCCATCCTTGATATGAATGGCGCATACTGCTGCCACTGCAACAAATCTCTCGGTAGAAAGGAAAGATTTCAATGCGGGGAATGTAATCGAATGACATATTGCTCAAGATCATGCCAGAGGTCGGATTGGTTGAACGGTCACAGTCATGCCTGCTGCAAGACGTATAATGATGATAATTGTGGCCAGTTTCAGGGCAGGGCTGTTCCCCCAACAATACCTGAAGATGAAAGAACTGCATCGAAATTGGGGGAGCTTGAGATCAACAACAATATGATTCAACTCAAACTCTTCCTTGATCATTCAGCAACTATTTTGGAACAAGCAAAGTCTCTAAACATTCCATTGTATGACTGCATCGTGAAGTTTGAGTTACGTTACTGTCCACTAAAAGTTACAACACACCATTACACTGAGCTTTATGATGATGAATCGGTAGGGAAGAAACAATATGAGGCTAGTCGATCTGAAAAGAACATTACATGTATGTTCAGTTCGCATAACTTCATCGGAGGTATGACTAATCATTTAGGGAAATCTGCGGTACTTGGTATGCAACGGCTCTTTCCTTGTGAGTGGCTGACTGATAAGAAGTGAATCAAACCAATTTTTCATAAATAAAGCTAGTTCACATACCATTCATAAGTTGTCTATCATATATTACATATGCAATGCATATGAAATGTGTTTGTCAGACTATCCGATCAGATATGGTACCATAAATCAAAAGTTCTAAACATATTCACTAAGGACTGAGAGTGAGAGGATCAATGTGACGTGTTACTACTTTAAGTCTACACAACTGTTTCCTAATTATTATGTCTCTTGATCAATTGCCCGAATCAGTGTGCATATATATCATACGTCCTCTCTCAACTCAATCCCAATCCCCGTTACCCATTGCCTCTTATTTGACATGTTGAAACATCATCGGTGTAATATTCTCCTCCTAATCCACCCTTTGACACATCAACAATCAACATCAACCATCCCCGCACATCATCCTCCACCAATCTCCATTTAGTGAGGTAAAGTACCAAAATCCTTTACACATTTGCAATCGCCACTTTCACATCCACACGAAGAGCAGCAGGGGGTACCATCAGTACAGCATCCACCACATCCCTTCCCCTCATCTCGAGGTTTGCAACACATGCATGATGAGCAGCTTGACTTATCCTTTGGGCAGCAAGCACACCCTTCATCACAGGCACATTTATCGTTGGCACAAGTCTTAGGCATGATAATAGTCGGTTATTAATCTAAATCTAATCAAATTATGTTCGGCTGGTAGTAGTTGTTGTTATTGGTTCGGGAGTTCAACAAATTCTGCGTCGATATCTTTCGTGTCAAAAGAACACCTGACACCTCAAGCAATAATGTGGCTTCTCTTGGGCCTTTTTTCATGTCTTCGAGTATCCATGAGAAAGGACTGAGGTAATCCGTGACGGGTATTAGTGGGTTATTTACTGCTACTCTTAATCATCAATCATCATCAGTAAAGTCTCTAAACATATCCCACAGTTGTCCGAGAAGACCCGATCCTTCCTCATCATTGGGAATATCAACTCCTTCTGTATCTCCAGCTGTTGATTCAGAACCTTCGTCGTATGTTGAAAATGTAGTGCCATCATCTTCAAACTGCTCTTCCGCCGTCATGGTTGGTTCTTCAAACTCTGGTATGTTCATATTATCTTCGCTGCTTGAAAAGTCATCGGAAGTACTAGAAAAGCTATCCTCATTTGTATTGTTACTTGATGCGGTATCTGTCTGCTCTCCTCCAAAAGCAGCATCACCAAATAAAGATTCAGATGACTCTGGATCTGACGATGATTCAACTCCAGAAGATGCAACTGTGGCATTCCGATCGGCATCCACTGCATCCTCTGTCAATGGTACACCAGCTGAATCTTCTCCGCCGCCCTCTGCCAATTCTCCAGCCGCTTCTCCTGCGGCCATGTCACCGGCCGCTCCTTCTCCCCCGCCACATCCGCCCATTCCAATCGGTATACCCAATCCAATACCTCCTCCACTGGGTATATGCCTTGCTATTTCGCTCACCATTCTATCCACAGGCATGCCTTGTAACCAGACACTTCCAGGTCCGGTCAATGTTGTGACGAAGAGCCCTTCGCCTCCAAACATTACATTCTTGAAACCTTCATGATGATGAGATGAGAGTAGTATTGATATTAGAAACAACAACCCAAACAAGTCAGAAGAAGATATAACATTCTACTCACCAGGCATCATACTAACATCATAATCAATATCACTAGTCATACAAACTAATGAACCAGACGATACACGCAGTGTTTCCCCTTCCTTCAGATCCTTCTTAACTACTGTACCATATGCCTTTAGAAATACAGTCTCATCACCACTACCATCAACATTGGTAGCCTGTAAACTTTGCAATATAAACCCTTCACCTCCAAAGAAGCCAGAAGAAAAGTTTTTCGTATATGCCATTTCCATTGCAACACTATGACTACCAGCTAAATAGGCTCCCTTTTGACAAACTAACTTTGCATTTGGATATTCATCTAAACTAAATCGTAATATCTTTGCTGGGAAATCAGTACCTAAAGCAATTGTACCATGACCATCTTGTTTTGTATATGTAAAGTCACTAACCATTAGATTTTGTCTAAGTATCATAGAGAAAGGAACATCAGTTGACAAACATATAAGAAATACTAGATCAACAAACTTTAACAAAGTTTTGTCTTACCCAGTCATCATTCTAGTAAAGCCAGCACTCAATCCACCACCACTACTATTACCACCCAACCCCATGCTAGTTTCCATATGTACACCATCAGTCATATATAGCATTGCACCACTCTCAGCACGGACCATTTGATTTGGTTTCAGTTGTATCTCAAGTATCTGAGATTCTTCACCGGTAATAACTGAGGAGGTTGTATAGTCTATTGGTAGTAGGTTTGTATATGGATCTGTTGCTACTTCCTTATTGGATTCTTCTTTTTGTAGTGATGATGGTGGAGTTGGCAGTGAGGAGAATTGATGACGAATGATTGATGGATGTGCAACACATCTTGTGCTAGAAATTGATGCATTTCTATTATTGCAACGTACAACATTAGATTTGCCAAGAGATGAACGTCTACTCAAGGACGTACTATTAAGAGCCCTTCTGGCTATTGCAATACGATCCATTTCTTTTTATTGATGCGTGAGCCGAGATCTCTACAAAAGCAGGTGCTACATATCATGTGCAGTTATGGAATCAAATTATTAATTATGAGAGTCTAATTTCTAAGCATAGACGTATCGATACCATATCCAATATCGTAAATCACAGCAGATCAAATGCTAAATCATAAATATATGATTGTCCCCGTTCCCAATATTGTGATTAGCTCATATATACACGTTTATATTTTCAATTGGTGGTGATATATGACGTTGAATTTGAGTGAAACCCAAAAAACAATGTCAATAAGCCTCTTTGCAACGATTACTAGGTGGTTATTGCTGGATTGGTATACCACCAGCATTCTGTCTAGATCATATTTTCACTGTCTATCCATTTCTGTACTCGCCGCGGTATGATTCTTGCTCCTTTTTTCACAGTGAGGTCGTTTAGTTGAAATCTCAGTTTTACAGCCTTTTGTGAAATTATAATAGTAGGTAGGATCACAACAAGATAGTATGGACAACAATATCAGTGATAGATCGGGAGAAGGATCATCTAATAATGATGAGGCTAATAGCTCGCTAGTTCACTCTTCTTCTACTGCACAATCACCATCTGATAATAATATTAATGATAATCAACATCGCCGGCCTAGTTTATCCGACAATACTACCAACAATATCAATATCAAAGAACGTATCATCCAAACCAAACGACGCGTCTCATACGCAGATAGTGTAAATACAGATGACGGCACCACAAATGCAAGGTCATCAACAGCCGGATCATCGGCCCGACGGCAATCATCCTCTTCAGTTTATGACTTATGGTCAAAAGTAATGCGTAAGTCAGACTTGTGGGAATCACAATCATTACTATCCGAGTCTGATTACGGGGAAGATGATGAGAAGAAAATACCATGCAATATGCAGTGCATATCACATAATATCAAATCATCAATAGAATGGATGCGAGTTACATTAAAAACGGCAGTAACTACTCCCTCGGTGTTAGTACCATGTCTAATACTATTTATTGTCTTAAGTATCTGTGGCTTGTTAATAGTATACGGATTTGATAATGCAGCGACCAATAGTCGAAAACAGACTGCACTAGCCGTGGCAGAACAGACGGACTTATTCTTCGTTAGGGTATTGGAGAATTCATTCGTACCGCTTTTCACTATGGCCCAGTTTATACAAGAATTGCCTGAATTTCACAAGTTGGATGAATTAATTGGTGATAGATGTGATCCATCTATAGATGATTGTAGTAATTTTGTTAGTGCACCAATCGATCCAATGCGTAATGTAACACATCGTGATATGTCAAAGGTATTCACAACCGAAGAGGGCATGGCAATACAATCGAAATTTGATAGTATTGCAAGTGGAATTAAGACCAATTCAGGATTAGGTAAGGCATTAGTGAATATACAATTGGCACCCAAGGGTGTCGTTAGTATGATCTATCCAATGAATTAGAGGAAGAGATGGATGATGATGGGGAAGAGCTTAATCTATACATTAGTTATTCTACCCAAAAGACTAGTTGCACTCTCATCATAAACCCTTCCCTCAATTCCATTTTTGTTCAACCAAGTTTTGATACCATGACATGGAGCACATGTCAGTGATAAGTATCGAGCAACCTCATTGAGTAATTTAGGGAGCGCATAATATCCAAGATGTTTTCCTTCGATTGTTTTGCCTCCTTCGTGATCCCAGTGGAATCCAGGATGCAAGGCTGCGCCCGTGTTCATAAAATCGATGAAACAACTAGGGTTAGCACAAGTCCGACTGCGCTTCCTCATTATACCCACCACAATACTAGATACCGCTACGCAGATATTCTCAGGTCCAGTTTCATCGTACTTTGTCGGATCCCAGTCGATTACATCTTTGAACGACAACTGAAAGCTATCATAGATAAGATAATACATATCGCTTGACTTGATTGATGAATCATTCGAGTGATATTTATTATATGAACCAAAGTATCCCATGGCAAGAATCTTGATCAAAAACGCAAACATATCGAAGTTATGAACAAGTTCATTACCAGGAACATGTGTAGGTTGAGGATCCATTGAGTAGATGAGCTCACATTGAAGATTTGATGCTGACCTCTCATATCCAACTTTGTGGTCATGGTGGCACGTGCAAACATGAAAGCACTTGTCGAATATCTCATCCAACATGTATTCAACATTGTGACGAAGTTTATATGGATCGTCAAACTTGGCTCCATAAACTTGTGTAAGTTGATCTTGGTGATCTTCATTCATTCCATATCCTGCTGCTCTTAGATTACTGTTTGACGTTTTGTTGACACAACCTGGGATGAAGCATTCGTCACGGAAGCGTGACGAAATGTTATACATGATGCTACCAAGTTCTAAAACGATGGAACCATTGCTAATTGTGTCTGACATAAGCTCATCGTCCGGAGTCGAACAAACCATTGTCCAATCATAGCCAAACTCAGATTTCACCTCTCGTTTCAAACCATCCCAAAGTGCTTGTGAAGTGAAGTCATATGAATCTGGATTACGTTGATATGTCTTGATGAAATCATATGTTTGACTCGCCATGATAAGATATTTCTGACCTTGAGCTTGTTGATGTAGGTCAAATGCAAGACTTTGTTGGTCATTTACTGAACCAAGAATCTAGATAGAATGAAGTACATATGGTATGTTAGAGCAGTGTGTATAAAAGCAGAGCATACAATACATTGAATACTCACCAGGTCATAAAACTGATCGTATGAATAGTCTTGCTCAATGGCTTCTTTAAGCAAAGGGTTGTTATTCTCAGCCTCACGGACGTCTTTTGCTTGCTGACGCCTTTCCTCCAACTCATTCAAGACTCGCTGTTTGTCGGCATCCCAATGTTGCTGTTCTTCTTCCGCAACGGATCCTTCAACTTGGGCACGGCAAAACCTCAAGTAGCGAATAACCTTCGAGGTATCTTCAGCTCGATTCGGCCAGTGTCTTGCAGCATCTCGTGGGAAAGTACGAATCAGTGTATCAATCATTAGAAGATGCTTTGCCCTTGGGAAGAAGCATGGTGAAAGTAACCACGAAGAGAGGGTATATGAGTATTAGTATCTGATAAGAAGTAGGTGCATACTTTCAATGGCATTTGGTATCCTTCGGTATCCTATATACTCACTTTGCCACTGTTGAATTGCCACCGTAGAACCTAAGTGTTCTACGGAAATCTCCGTCCTCATCATATAGTGCATTGAATGATTCGAATTGTAAACTCACATCAAATAACCCACCAATCTGGGGGTTGAACTCTTGAGGGTCAAGAATCCGCTGAAGGTTGGATGGTTTATGTAGAGCTTCGAGGACTTGATTGAGACGGGTCGTCTCCTGACTGTTCCCATCCCTTGGGATGTTAAAGTGAGAGATTGCCTTATTCATGATGAACTCGGCAGTGGTCTTGAAAAGGTCTTCTAGTGACGAAAGGCTACGCGTGGTCTGAGTAGACGCCGAAACAAGAGCTTCGTCTCTATCTCTCATTGCAAGAACAGCTCGAACATCAGTATGGGCAATGGTACATAATCTTTCACCAGTACGGATAAAGTGTAGCAAATGTTTCACAAACAGTGTATCAAAAGGGCAATTCAATGTCTTTGTCGTAAGAACTCCGTATGGTGCAACTTGATAAAGAGAACTGAAGCCTCCAGTTGGATTTACCCTGAGAGTTTGTCCAGGATAGAGACTCATCATATGATTCAATGTGCTGACATTCCCAACATCGATTTGAAACCCCCCTTAATTAAGAAAACAAGAACAAGTTATCGATTATTATTAAACAGTGTCAGCAACATGAAGGAAATGAATTCATCAACTTACCATAACCTTCACTACTGAGGATAGCCCGAAGATCATCACTAAAGTCTTCACTTGTTTCAAACTCATAATGATTGTTTCCAATTCTATACATATTGTAGTGTTTGCGGCACATACAATCACGTCCTGACTGTGCTTGCCTAACACAATCAGATATTCTGCATTTCTTTTGATAATTAGGCATAGGCTGAAGAGGGTCATCCATAGCAACATCATCGGGAACAGAAGTTAGCTGTAAAGGTGGCGCTCCTGTACTTGCAGATGGACGCGGCACACTCCGTGCTCTCCTTGGTGCTCTCCTTGGTGCTTCTTCACGGGCATCTTCACGGGCAGAACGGCCTACACTAGCACTACGGCGTAGACGAGTTGAACGACGGAGTTCACGTCCCCTCTCAACAGCTGCTTCCTCTACATTTCCATCTTCGTCTCCCTCTTCTTCTTCGTCAGGCGGCCCACCGCCACTACCCTCCTCGTCACTGCCTTCCTCCTCATCCCCACCGCCACTACCCTCGTCACTGCCTTCCTCCTCACCACCATCCATCTCATCATCAGTATCTCCTCGGGCAGTACGTTGTAATTCCCTAAGGGATGCCTCTCCGTTGTTAACACGTAATAATGCCATGTAAAAATCATCACTTAGAGGTGAAGTGTCAATATCTTCCGCTATTGACCTAACTACCCCTCCTGAATCCATCTTGATCGATCCATACCTTGCCAATGACGCCTCCTTCTTATCACCACTAATTTGTAAATGACCTAATGCAATTTCTAATGGTGCTCCACACCCTCCTGCTAAGCCTTTACCCTCAGCATATTTTAATTTTGGTTTTGGCTTATTTAGTATACGTGCCATGGTGCCACGTCTGTTCCTACCACCAAGAGTACCCTGTGATGACTTCTGCCTCTTGTGTTGTGGACTACCGGTAACTGCCTCCTCGTTGTTGTTATTATCGTCACTAACATCCATCTCATTATCACTGCCAATACCTCCACCGCCGCCACCACGGTAACGTTCAGCCTCCTCCTCACTTTCAATAATACCTGCATAAATAGAACCACCCTTCATTAGACTAACTACTACAACATCCTTTAATAAATAACTACCATATAAACACTCCTGTAATTTAGAACATAGTTCACGATCCCAGTCAACTTGATTAATACTAGCCAAGATTTTATCAATGCCTCTTTGTCGAATAGTTTCATATACACTATCCTTGCATTTAGTACCTCGTAGTAGTTTATCTCGCTGTTTCTTTAATCCTATCAAATCATTATCCAATTTTTTATAATAATCTTCAATCAATGACAAATGATGACACGAGGTAACATCAAACTTGGTATCAATACCACCGTCAGGTGTAGTGAGTAGTTGGATGATGTCTTGATAACTCTGCTGCTCACGGTCGAGGGTAGTATGACGATCATGATCTTCGTTTACAGGGAGACAAAAGGGTACTCCGGGGAGTAGTGTGGCGCCGTTGCAATCACCGGCGCAGTTGCAGCCGGAGGGTATTCCGGATGCCGCCATTGCAATAGAGGATGTTGTTTATCAAAGGAAAGTTTGTATGGGAGGTGATGGCGGGTATTTCATCCCTCTCGTTTTAAAAATCAAAAATGGTGAAAAGCACATGCTGAATGTCCTTGGATTGTCCCTGATTGGATATAATTTGTGCCTCTCCGTTCTGAAATCCGATCTTATTCAACTCTATCAGCAGAAATAGCGAAGTCATTCAAATGTGGTTTTTATGCATAGCAAAAGATACCATAGATAGATACCGTATCTTTTTTGTCAAAAAGCATTGATGATACTGTATATATTGAACATAATATTGTGCGCTTATTACTACTTCGAGCAATATAGATAGCTGGCTGAGAGATACAGATATAAGAGACTATTGCAATTGCACTTATTGCTCTTTACTAATACACTTTATTTTAAATTATGAGCTCCTCAATAACGAATACTACGCATAAAAATATCACTTTAGTCACTATTACTAGAACTGTGCCGATTTTGAGAATGGATGGTGTTTGAATAATACGGGAGCCTGGGGACATGACTTATTAAATGATCCTAATCGGGTGGGAATTGCCAGGGCTACGGTCCCGGCTCCGGGCGTGGTTACAGCTGGTCCCTTGAACTTGATTCAGGGAGGAGAAACATTCATTGCCCGTTTAGCAATCAACTTTCCCAATCAAGGACCAAAGCCATGGAAGCATTCCATGGTCGTAGATGACGTCGAATACCCATGCTGGGGATTTGTAGTTGTCTTGTTAAATTGGAAAACATTAAAGGATGATAGTGAGATATACGAGAACTTTGAAGCAGAGAAGAGTCAATTCAAACTAACACGTACGGATATTAAAGATGGGAAAACGAATGTGGTTACCATTGCCGAGTCGGCCAAGTCATATTTGATTGAAAAGGATAATGTCACGCTCAGTCTTGATACGGGAGATAATGATTGGGT
>Ga0075439_11937_pt1 | contig 12755 bp, 9 predicted proteins | sample MintriSingleCell_FD_74264 | JGI IMG/M metagenome (GOLD analysis project Ga0075439, IMG submission 74264) | Marine eukaryotic communities from Monterey Bay, USA to study complex ecological interactions - Minidiscus trioculatus JGI Plate_4_G5... | ecosystem: Environmental > Aquatic > Marine >... | reverse complement strand
TAGATTGATACCTTTGTATTGATGCCTGAGCTTGGAAGTTGTGGCTTAACTGGTCAACGACTGGGGAGATGTTTTGACCACTACTTGACATTCTTCTTGATGATGGTGACCAATACTGTGTCGGAGGACCGGGCTGATACTGAGGAAAGGAAGACGGATTCTGATTCAGGTCTGATACTCTTGGTGGTGTTACAGGCATCATACCTTGACTTGGCTGAGATGATTGTGATGATGGATCACTCAAAGCTGACACATCTCCTTGGTGGTGCATTAGCTCTCGAGACAGGAGGCTCATGTTTTGAGCAGATCTAGAAGGAGACGATGGTTGGTATTGTTCTTGGCGATGAACGACAGGTGGATATTGATATGGACTATGGATTCCCGAGGCAGCGGCAGCATATGCACTAGGGACCATCGGAGATGTGGTCACAATGTTCCTTGAATAGCTTGTGGTCATATTGAGATATCTAGCAATCTCAGGGTTTATAGCCATATCATTGAGGATGAGTTGAATGCAAGTTAGACAACTTGTATAGCTAGATCCGGCGATTGTCATGATTCGTTCGGATGTTGGTAGGGTCGACATGCCTCCTCCAATTGGCCGTACCTCATCATCTTGTGGAGAGAGTTGAATGTGAGTTACTCCGGGAGACTTGTCTTTGAGTGCTTTAATGTTCGAACCACCAAGTCCAATCATCATACCACAACAAGATGATGGAAGTAGTATCTTAACAATGAACGATGGAGTAGAAAGAATAATTGGTGCCGAGAAATAATTGGCAGTCTCATCTTCTGGTACACTAGTGCTACTCCCAACCGGACTCATCTTACTTTTGGTTGGTGTAGGCACACGTTGGTGTGAATGGAGTTCATGTAGCTTAGTCAAGATCATTTGCAAAGCAACTGATACATGCGATAACATTCCTTGAATCAAACAGACTCTATCGGTTGTACCAGGGTAGTAGTCACCACCCTGACTTAGCTTGATCCGTGCCAAAGATTTGGTTTGCAAATCAGATACAGTTTTACCCGATCGTCCAATGATGTAGCCAGATGCACTATTAGATACGAGTAGTTTCAAAGCTACCTGCAGTTGTGGATTCAATGATGCTGCTTGGTGAGGCGGAGGCGAAGGATTCGACGACGAAGGTGCCGGAGAAGTACTTGCTGAGATACTAGCAGAATCAGTATCAACACTATCCGTTTTCATTGTTGGAGTTGGAGATCTTGGTGATAGGGCATCTTTTGTTGTGGGTTGAATACCTGTTGAATGTTCGGACGTAGATATATCCTTTTGCAAAGAAGAAGACGACGGCTCCGGATTTGCAACTTTGCCCTCTGCAACCTTTGCCTCAGTATCTCTCTCCTAGGGAAGACGAAGTTGATTGATATGACAAGTTATGAGTGTGTAAGTTGTAGATGGTAAAACATAGCACATTTATAAGGACCAAACAACATCATTCACATGAAAGTAGAAACACATATGCTCATCGTAGGCGATTGGTATGATGGATAGAAAGCTATATCACATATAGTACTCACCTCTTTCTCCATTATATTAATTGTTGTTTAGAATACCAATGCTTATTCTATTGTTCGTCGGGGGTTAATGATGATGGTCAATCAAGGTGAACCTAATTTGGACACAAGATATGTTCGTTTTTCTGTATCGTCGTCGATGATATGATACTCTCTTGATATGAGGACCTTCTTACTCGTATAACCGCACCGTCTTTTTTATATGTATTAAGATTTCTTTTGTTCAATAAGATGAGATCCACAACTCTTTACATTGATGATTTACAAAGCTGCACCACTACATATACACACAAACATATATAATGACAACGCAAGTATTAACTTTTATCATTCGCTGGAAGATAATCAGTTCAGAAATCCAACAGCGTAAACGTTACTAGCAGCAGTTACTAATCAGTACAATAGGAGCCTTGAGTAGACAATACTACTGCTTAATGCTTATATCAATCATCATAAAAGGGGAAGGACACTCCGCTTAATTACATCGATCTTTGAAAAACGCACTTGTCATTTTTTTTCAAATGCGTATTTGAAGTGAGGTATCCTGGAGGATACCCAGTCACGTCACAGCGATTAAAAAGTCGCCTTTACACTACTAACTGCTACTACAACAGCTACCTAACAATGGTGGTTTTATGATATGTATGTTCGTATTTGTGTAAGAAGTTGGTAGATGTCACCAACAGATAATCTTTATACTTATAGCTTTTACCCACTTCTTTGAGTCTCTCAAGTTTAAGGTTTCTCACGTACCGTTGAATATCCAAGAGTATGAATCTCATCTCCACAAATAGCTTAGCTTCTTCTCAATATCTCTTTTACAACTCCTACTTAACCAATAATCTTCTCACTTTCATCATGAACAGCTTCGACAAATGCATTCACCAACTCGGGACTTTCTTTACCACCCAATCCTTCGCCCAAGTTTGCAATCAATCGTTGTGGACCAAGTGCTTCTAATAACGCCTTAACTGTTTCTCTTACGGTTTCAGTAGTCTTGCCATTTGCTTCGATAAGTTCCGCTGGGTCATAGTTCCCTTGCAGACCGGTACGACCTCCGACAACATCCCGAGCAGTAGCCCGATCAACAGATCCGTCAATTGTTACTACATCATATCCCAACTTACTTAGTTCTTCATTTGCAAAACTTGCACCTCGTGAGAATACCATCAATGGCACGTCAGGGTATTTACTCTTCAATTCTGTGGCAATCTTTTCTAAACATGGCATTGCAAATTCATAAAATTCCTTCTCCTCAATCATCATACCCATTGCCTCGAATAGTTGCAGCATGTGTGCTCCATTCTCTACCTGTTGAGACATGTACTCGATAACTACAGTAGTTAACATATCCAACAACTCTTTCGAGGCATCAGTATGTGAATGTAGCCATTCCATACCAATATGTTGATTCTTCTTAGATGATCCGCCGACCATATAGAAGAGTAATGTCCATGGAGCAGCTGAGAAACCAATTAGCGGTATAGATATATCTTCTTTTCTCATTTGTTCACGAATTAATCTAACACTTGTCATTACATGACCTAACTTGTCTTTGACAAAGTCTGAATTCAATGTTTCTTTTGCAGGTAATCGATCTTTCATATCGGCAGGTCCAACTAATGGACACGGAACCAATATACCCACACCTCCTGGCATGGTAACTTCAATATTCAACGCTTCGGCAATAACTAATATATCCGAGAATAAGATTGCCGCATCAACATTATACCTACGGATAGGTTGCATTGTACATTCAGCAACATCTTCAGGATAACTTAACATATCTAGGAAACTCCGTCCAGTCTTTTGTTTATATTCTGTATATTCTGGTAAGTGTCTACCGGCCTGACGGAATAACCATGTTGGTGTACGTTCAACGTCAGAACGGCCGAGTGCAGCACGGATCATTAAATCATTCTGTGGATAATCGTCTGGATTTTTATTATGTGAGGGTAGGGTATCTTCATCAATTTCAACACCTTCATCATCAGTTCCTACTTTCTTAATATGATCCATGATTATTTTACGTGTCAATTCGAGATCTTCATCGTTTGGTGATAATGATCGAGAGATTGTAGATGATGATTGTATGCTGTTGGTTGTAGATGAAAAATTTATATTTGATGATATGGAAGTGCGAGAGGATATCGTCGACGATGGGCTGAAAGACTGAGAGTCTGTAGCCAATAAAACAGTAGCCACTATAGTAGATGATGATATCGTCCTCATAGTTATATGTTTGTTTGTTTATTTCTTTTGATAACTCTAATATCTCTAATATTGCAATGATGTTGGCACTTCATTTTTCTCCTTCAACTTGCGATCTTTTATTGCCGGTATCCTTTTTTCATTTCACGCACCGTGCCCACAGCATTGCCCGAACACCCCACCTGATGTCTGTTGTATTGCTTGCCTATATTATATGCAGAGAAGTGGTAACAGATCTATTGCTACTTATGAGTCGCTATAGTTGATATATCTGAGGTGACTTCTTAGACATGTCTAGCTTAACGCTAAATATCCGAACTGAATGAGCATCCGACTAGTATGCTTGCTTATAGCACCTTGGCGTTTATCGATCTCTTTGGTCTTATTTGGCATCCCCATTGTTAAAAGAATCCGTTAGCCCTTGCAACACGGGCATCGTCTCGATCTTTACTCTTCATTTCATTCCGTGAAGATTGAAAAGAACGGAGCGTTTGGGCTAAGTCCTCCTTTGAAAATGCCTTGGCTTTGTAGTACATCATCAAAGTATCCATTGAAAGTTGATTTCCAGTACTCGCAGCTACCTTTAAATGCTTTAAACTCTTACAATCATCCCCATTTTTCCCATGAAACATCGCAAGTTGATTATGGGCGTTTACAGATCCTTTTTTTGCACCCACTCCATAAAACTCTATTGCTTTTGATAGGTCCAATTCAACTCCAATACCATCTTGATAATAATAACCTAACTTTGCAAACGCATCTACATGTCCAAGTTCTGCCGCACGAATGTACATTTCAAGTGACTTAGTATTGCTTTGTAGCACAGCTTGCCCAGTCTCGTGTAGAGCGGCCAATACTGTACACGCATTAGCATCGTCATTCTTGATTCTTTTTTTCAGTAATTTCATACGATGCTTGAATGCCGTTACTATTGGTTTGCGACAGAATGCACATTTCTCCTCATGTTTAGGTACTTCATTCTTATTCTTTCTACTATCTGTTATCTTGCTTTTATAAACACAGCCCATGCATAACCGTTTTCCACAGCATTCAAAAAAAGCCATAGCAATATCGTCGATAGGAAGTGGAATCATACATATCGGACACTCTTCTCTTTCTTTGATGATGATAGGTGCAAAGAGATCAATATCTGCTGTCTCTGCTTGAGCAGTGGCAAGTAAGTTATCAAGCCGTGCCTCAATGTCTGATGTCGTCATATTATTGATGATTGCTATGGTACTAATTGAACGTAGATAATATAATATACTACCGAAAGAGCGTATGTATGCTAATATCCAATCCTTATATCATATACAACCAATGACTTTTAAACAACAACAAAACTCGTCAAACTTTAGATACTCTCTGTTATTGATATACGGTATGCTTCTACTACCGCGCGGCCACTATCACTACCCCTACTGCTACTATATATTCTTTATCTGATGTACTATTCAAATCGTTCTGAGGTATACACCAATATACTACACAACCACCATCCCCCCCCAGTATTATAGGTAGGTTGCTTGGTACATAAAAAAATGCCGACGGTATCCTACCCCAAACCTCTCATGAGAAACTCATGCCCTTGATCTTCCTAGTAACTTTATCCAACCATCATATATAATGACTCCCCTATCAGATAATAATGTCAAGATTAACCCTTTTGTATCCCACTACCATCCGCCTCGTCATTGATAGCGTCTGCAATAGGAGAAGGAGAAGAAGATACCAATGACAGTAATGCCTCCTCCTCATAGTATTGTTGGTACAATTACACTCCGGGGTAACAGTAACTCATGCTACTTGTGAATCATTACAGTCTATTTACATGTCTGTGCTTCTAAGTCTAGTGAACATAACCAAGAGGCTGAGACTACCCTAATGATATGATACTCCCGAGTCTTTCCAGCAAAGAAACTGTTTCATCCAAGTAATAACTATCTTATTGAAGCCATGTCTTTCTCTTCGCGGTCTTTTTGCTCCTGTATCGCTTTGGCATCGTCACGATCTTTACTCTTCATTCCATCAATTGATGCTTGAAATGCACGGAGTGTTTTTGTCAGTTCCTCTTTTGATAATTCCTTTGCTTTGTAGAACCCCATCATAGTATCCATTGCTTCTTTATCACCCGCATCTGCAGCTACTCTCAAATGTGTGATACACAGTTGCATGTCTCCATTTCTCCCATGAAATCGAGCAAGATATATGTGAGCTGGTATTGATTTTTTCTTCGCAGATACCTCGTAATATGCTAACATTTTGGATTGATCTTGTCCTACTACTATTCCTTCCTTGTAGTAAACTCCAATCATGTAATATGCCTCAGCCTCGCCAAGTTCAGCCGCACAGATACGCATTTCAAGAGATCTCGTATCACTTTGCATTACACCGTCACCTCTTGCATATGCCTCGGCCATTGACATATATGCAATAGGATTATTATTATTCATAAGTTTTTTTAGAGATTTACACAAAACTCTTGGAGTCTGGCTCTTCATTGGCAGGCAACAGAAGGCACATTTCTGTTTGATAATGTTGCCATTCTTTTCCACTTCTGTAATACAAGTTTTGTAGAAACACCCATGACATATATTCTTTCCACAGCAAGTACTCATAAATATGATATCTTCTTCTTTGATAGGTAATGGAATCATGCATATTGGACACTCTTCTCTTTCTTGGATATTGATGGGAGCAAAGAGATCAATATCCTTTGTCTCGTTTTGAGCAGTGGAGAGTAAGTTGTCAAGCCGTGCTTCGATGTCTAACGTCGTCATATTATTGATGATTGTTATGGTACTAATTGAACGTAGATAATTTAATATACTAACGAAAGAGCGTATGTAGTATGTAATACTAATATCCAATCCTATATCATATACAACCAATGACTTTTAGCACACAACAAAACTCAAATGTGATACTCTCTGTTGTTGATATACGGTATGCTTCTACTACCGCCGCCGCTGTACTAGCCCTACTATATATCTTTTATCTAATACTAAAGAAGATGATGCAGCCTATCCAAGCCTTTATTAGGTTGCGAAAGTAGAGGAAGAGAGACCACTAAATAACAAGTAAACACGCAACTCCCAAATAAAAATTCGACGGTATCCCATTGAGGCCCACTCCAATCTTCACAATCTACTGAAGAAAGATATTCTCTGTACAAACCATCGTAATGGCCCCCCTATCAGATAATAATGTTAAGATTATACCATTCTGTATCCCACTACCATCCGCCTCGTCATTAATTGCTTCGGCAATAGGAGAAGAAGAGGATACCAATGACAATGCCACAACGTCTTACGGCATTGTTGGTACAATTACTCTTAGGGGTAAATCAGCTGTAGTTTGGTTTGGTTGGGGTGATATTGAGCCGGGTGATTCTATTGATGTTGTTACAGAGAAAGATGGGGTTGTGTCTGTTGGAAATGGTACGTGCGTAGATTGTACATATGATATGTTCAATCCTATACTAATTCTCTCAATTTGCTACTCTCATCTCCCATTCATGCATCATTGTTTATGATATATGCTGACTACACAACAACATACAACAACCATTCATCAACACAAGGTAAACCATCAATGGGATCACTGGCTCTATCAACAATATCAACAATTGGAAGAGATAAAGGGACACCAGCCACAACACAATTACTCGGGGGGTCAAATGAAGAAGATATGATAGTAGGACAACAAATATCAGCACGATTAGCAAAGAAAATTGGATGGCCTATATTTATTTCATGTTCATTAAATAGTAGTGGAGGAGGTAGTAATGATTTAAGAGGAGAACAAGAAGGGAGTGATTTACCGGTAATGTCGGATGCCGATGATTCTATGCAACATCATGCTGCTGCCTTGGCGGAGAAGGAGGTGGCGCGTATACTATTACATGAAAAGAGTATAATGTCTTGAGATATAACAGATTCCCTAACATCCTAAAAGGGGATATATTATCAGAGTGTCCATATCTAGTGATTAAGTAGCATTATAATATATAAAGTATGAGTTAGTGTTGTTTATATAAATGTGTGCTAGTAAGGCTTCGTCATCTCTCATCTCCCATCCCGTACTCGAACTTGCTTGACCTGTGTTACGCGGAGCCCGTCATGAACACATCACTAACTCTTGTCTTCCGTCCCGTATCTTGAACATATGATACTCCCGTATCTTGAACAGATACTGTGTTGTCATCATATCATGTATATGCTTTCACAAGTAGACATGATCACCACAACCTATCTTCAACTCGCCTTGATCATTGTAATGTGCATAACATCCAAGATTCTTACGACAGTATTGCAACTCGGCCCTAACACCCAAAGGAAAAGATTTTGTATCCTTTAAATGCAACGCAAATGCTCCGTCTTCATATCTTCTCATCTTATTGTCTCCCCAATTCATTTGCAATGCCAAACCACTTCGTTGTCCATCAGGCAAGCTTGAATAGATGTATGGTTGATCATTTGGAACCTTGTCTAGCTCTCGTCCAGTACTACCCTTTGTCAAGCCCTTCATATTCTTGAAGTAATCATTCCATTTGGGATTATCTTTATTCAATATACCCAATGATTCATTACATTGTGGATAGTTGTGATCATTTGGTACACGATCTGGAAAGTAATCTGTATATGTTCTCATCATTGCATACCACAGTCCTGGTTGATCGGTATCTAACCAATTGTACTTTCCACTAGACGTTGTATTCAGATTACCATTCTTACATATGCCTCGTGCAAACTTATCCCAATAATTTAATAATATATGACTATATGTAGAGTTCCGTATAAGGAATGCAAACGCGCTAAATGTGAATGAATTACCACGATAGTTATCCACCGGAACCAATAGTTGTACATTAGTTTTGTTGTATAATTCCCATTCATTTATGAAACTTTCCAATGGCCGCATGATATCATTGATTAGAAAATCAGTATCAGTATAGAGTATCCAATCATAATCACGTATGCGTGCATTAATATGTGGTACTCTATGCCATGTGCCATACTGCAACCAATGCCAATTTGGATAAGTATCATCAAATCCGTAGGTTGTATTGAAGATAAAATCATAATCCCAGATATATGAGTAGCATGCCTTGTTTATAATGTGTTTGAGATATTCATCCTTGAGACGTGGTGGTGGATTGATATTGCCATTTGGTACAAAACTTGACATAATTGCAATCTTTGCTTTGGTATGATTTCTACCATCTCTTGTTTGCTGTGGCATTCTATTGGATTGCTGTTTTTGATAGTGAAGTAAACTTTCCAATTCTTGACGAAGATGTAATACTTCATCGGTCACATTATTATTAGTTGCAACGTCTTCTCTGATATCATTGTTATCAAAGTATAATCCAGAGAGTTGCCAGCTTCTTGTCATGTATATATTGCAATACAGTACTGTTGCAATTATTGCCAAGAGAATCGCTAGATATAACTTTGTTCCTATAGCTCGAGGTGTATCAAGTAGCTGATTAGCTCGAGGTGAGTTGATTAGCTGATCCATAATAGAGATATAGTGTGTGGTGTCTATTTCCTTCTTTCCTTATATTATCTCCATGTTATTGTTCTCTCCTTATTATTCTATTCTCCATATCTTTCTCCTTTTGTAGTTGTCATTCTTTGTCAGAGCAAAGTAAAAGTAAAGGTTCGAGTCGAGAGAAAATGATTTATGAGAGAATAGAAAAGGATACCCAAACACAACCTCAGCTCAAACACTGCCGACAACAACTCTGATGCCGACAATGCCTATCTACAACAACTGAATCGTCGTCCTCTGAACTTCTTCCTGCCTATCCCTGTTATGATTTTACTTGCGGTTCAAATATCGCCTGCCGCCGTATTCACCGAACCCTATATCACTTGGGCTAGGGAGGCAGGATACCGTTTTTATCTTGTAAAAAAAATGACATTATTGGATTATGTCGATCTTATTGCTCATTACTATGGCATTGCTTTCGGAATATCAACGGCGGGCAATCCGATGCGCCAAGCTAAAACATGCCGCCATCCCCTAAACATTGATGGCATAAACGTATGCTAGAAGATCCCCATTCATTCACTAGAGTATCAGTGGCGGTAGCAGATAGATAAAATACTCTCTCCCCTATCTAACATCCCCCGTCATTTGCAACACAACAATGTCATCCACAAAAGTAAGGGATAGAACAACAAGCACCGATACAAACGATACATTCGTCACAACAAACAACAATAATAATAGCACTAACAACACTCTACCACGAACAACTAGCCTAGCAAATGCAGTAGTCGAAAAATCAATAGTTGATTGTGGTGCAACAATATTAGATTATTATGATCAATTATTAAATGAAGTTAGTATACATGATATACCTACTACTGCCACATCATCTCCACCCAAAGTAGAGAGGAAGCGTGTAAGGTTTACTACAAATTGTGGTACTTCTTGTTTAGATGAAGATATCACTATTGATGATACAACATTAACATACACTCAAGAAGGAGATTCAACTACTGTAATCCCCCCACCACCGCCTATCGAGTCATCCATTGAAAGCATTAGTACCAAAAACGATATAGCTGCGGAAATGCCAACATTAACACAGGTACTTGATGAAGAATTGGATAGAGCATGCTTTGATACATTAACGTACTTTTGCGGTGATCCATGCGGTCCTTCTAATTCTCCCTCCCAAAAGAAGAGTAAGCATCAAAAGTCATCATCTACCTCTACCTCATACAATCCAAATGATATAACAGAGTTTTTAGGAAGAGGTAAAGATCCATCAACTTATGGTGAGAATCCTGATTCTTTAATCAGTAGTAGTGTCTCATGGTGGAGTAGTATTGTTTCATCATTTGATACTAGGACTAAAGAAGATGATGATACACTGAGTACTGATGGTGGCGGTACTATTCCCGTGGGGAAGACAGTAGAAGGAGGAGGAGGAGCTGCATGTAATCCAGTATTGCCAGAATATCTCGTGGGTGCAGTATGCTGTGGGGAAGAAGACTCTAAACCAACAGCATTATCACCAAAACAACAAGAATCGTCATTATCATTACCAATGAGATTAAAGAAAAGTACAAGCTTCCAACCAGTACGTATCCATCTATTATATAGAGATAGATCATCAGCATCGAATACTAGTTGTGTTGAATTTAAAACATTGGAGGGAAGTAAAGGAGGAGGAAAGCTTGGAAAGGGAGGGAATGGATTTGCAAATGTTGTATTGAAAAAGGCTACAAGTTTAACACGGAATATATCCTTTGGTAGCAGACAGAGGAGTGGTACACCTGTTGCTACATCCTTAAGTACTAAAGTTGATCAGAAGAAGGGTCCTTCATCTCCATCAAGGTCGGTACAATCAACAAGCACAAAGGAGTCAAATAGTACAACCGCTAGTAGCAGTGATCAAACACCTATTACAGTGAAAGCAGTAGATAGTTTAGGTCGGAAAGAAACTGCATGGAAGGAATATATAGATGCCACTACAAGTAAGGTATATTATTCCAATGGTATCAAGGTCAGTTGGAATCGTCCACCGGGAGGTGTCATGGTTGCAAAGAGTAATCAAAAAAAGAAGAAGGAGGAGAAGGATATGGTTCAGAGTAATACCACAGAGGGTGGTGTGCACAAGTCAACACTTAGGAGATTGTTCAATGTTAGTGGCGGGGTTAGCAAGAAGGTGGATACTAAGAAGACACCTAGTGCTATTGATAAGAAGAAGGTACCAGCTTATCGTCAAGTAGATCGTCATGGGAAGAATAGCAAGAGCAAGAAGAAGAAGAAGGTATGGAAAGAGTATGTCGATGCATCCTCAGGTAAATGTTACTATTCGAATGGAATTGAAACTACATGGGTTAAACCACAACAGTAGAGACTCGGTAGTAAATAGGTTTTAAATATAGATCTTTACTTATATGCCAAATAGGAGAGGGGATGGAGAAGCTGCTTGTCCGAAAGAGCGATCAATCCGAATCTTAGCTCACATTAGATAAGCTATCTCCTAGCGAAAAAGCAGCATGAGCATCAGCCAATATCCTTCTCACCATAAACCATTATCCTTTGCAGTGCGGGCATCATCCCTATCCTTACTTTTCATTTCATTCTTTGAGGTTTGAGATGCTCGGAGTGTTTGTGTCAAATCCTCTTTTGCTATTCCCCCTGCTTTGTATGCTTCCATTAAACCGTCCATTGCAACTTGGTCACCTGCACATGCCGCTACATTCAAATGTTTCATACTATTTTGAGTATTCCCATTCATTGCATGAAATAATGCAACCCACCTATGAGCTTGTACACATCCTTTCTTTGCAGATATTTCATAAAATGCTTGGCATTTTGACTCATCCTGTTCCACTGCAGTACCACGGTCATAATGTCGTGCAATGAGCGCATATGCCTCAGCTTTACCAAGTTCAGCTGCATGGATGATCATTTCGAGTGCTTTTGTATCACTTTGAATGACACCTTCTCCTTGCTTATACCTATTACCCATCAAGATAAATGCATCTGGATTGTTCTTCTTCATTAACTTTTTATATGCTTTGATATCATTGTTGGGATCTGGTTGACGACAAAAGGCACATATCTGCTTATGGTTAGGAATACCGTTCTTCGTTTCATTCATCCAATGTTTGTAAATGCAGCCATCACATATACTTTTTCCACAGCATGTCTTGAATGTGATTTTGTTCTCTACAATAGGAAGTGGAAGCATACATATCGGGCATTCTTCTCTGTCAGTGATAAGTGCAAATAGATCAACATTTGCTGTCTCTGCTTGTGCAGTTGAAAGTAATTTATCAAGCCGTGCCTCAATTCCGGCCACTTTCATATTATATTAGATGTTATTATTATTATTATTATGCTGCCGTGTAAATTGTAAATATATAGTTATAATGGTTCCAATTTTCTCAATGATGCCTACGATTGCCACTACTACAATTATATCACTACAAAGAAGTCAATGTGGTACTAAGTATTACTACCAGTTCAACCCT
>Ga0075439_10547_pt1 | contig 12759 bp, 6 predicted proteins | sample MintriSingleCell_FD_74264 | JGI IMG/M metagenome (GOLD analysis project Ga0075439, IMG submission 74264) | Marine eukaryotic communities from Monterey Bay, USA to study complex ecological interactions - Minidiscus trioculatus JGI Plate_4_G5... | ecosystem: Environmental > Aquatic > Marine >... | reverse complement strand
TGAGACATTTGTTAACTCATGGTGTCATAGATCAGCAGGCTCGTATATCACAGCACTTGAAACATCTACTGCGGATGAGACGGCAAGTATCATAGTATCTTTATCTCCTACTCAATCAGAAGTATCGAATGAACCCACATCGTCACCAACAAGTCATGCATCATCAAGTCATGAATCAATACAATTTAAAACTACAGCACCTTCGGAGTCGTTATCAATGAGCCCCAGTAAATCACCACTTGAGAAAGGAAAGTGGCAAGGCGACACGGAATATGATTTATCATTGTGGTATACTAGCAGTGGTGGAAGAAGAAAGAGAGGTTTGACTCACTTGCTTACGATGCTGATATCGATTCAAACCTTTGTTTTCTTTAGAGGCTAGAACAGAGACTATGAAGAGGTGACACAAGGAAGGTAAACGAGTTAGACGAAGCAAAAGATGTGTAACTCTCTACATGACGGAAATATCTATGATTTATATGGGTATGAGCTGGTTGATGTGAATCGTTACCTCCAAGAAGGCTAAAGGACTACCTCCCAACAAACCAACAATTCATACAATCAGTACCATCTCTAAAAGCACAAACAACCAAGCCAAAGCCAAAAGATAATGATATGGATATCCGCCGCCGACATTAGAGACCTTCGAAGACAAATCAAGACAAGAAAGACCGCTGGCTTGGGGCACATCCGTCTCAACAAATCTAATTAGCGAGAGCCAGATGGTGGCTGCTTCTTGGATGCACTTCGGGTTTGGCGCCTCTGGAAAATCTGCTCATGTTTCACATTCACTGTCTTTGCCTCACTGTTGGCAGTCTCTTTAACACGGCCCCTCTTCCTCCTCTCAACATGTGCAGACTCCGCCTTGCTAAGCCGTGGCATTGACTGAGGAGTAGCCGCAAACCTCCTCTTGTTAATGCTCGTCGGAGGCTTGGAATGAGTAGAGTTAGCAAGACCAGTGGCACGAGTAGTAGAGTTACGAGGACCAGGGGTGCGAGGAGCAGTCGATGCCAATGACTCCTTCTCAACCTTGACCTCCACAGTCTTGAAGTCGATAGCTTCGTCCTTGGTATCAGCAGGAAGAGACAAGTCGACAGTAGTAGACTTGGTGTTATCAAGAGGTGCAGACTTCTCGACGTTGGCATCCATATCCTTGAGGTTGACGTCCACAGAGTCCTTGAGGTCGACAGCTTCCTCCTTGGTAGCATCAGGAAGAGACTCGTCGGCGGTAATAGACTTGAGTACGGTCGAAGAGTTACTAGACTGCTCAGTTGCTGTGGTTGTTTCTTCATCGGCAACAACAATGTCTTTTCCCAAATGACTATCACCTGTTGCTGCTGGTGCTCCGAATTGCAGCTTGGCTGGCGTTGGCTGCTGCCGACCACCCTGAAGAATCTGCTCGATCTTGCGTACTGACTCAGTAAGATTGTCAACTTTGGTCACCACTTCACCATGCTTCTTATCTCGGTCTTCCTTGTTCTCTTGGAATCCGTCTGCTATTGCCTGTTTCATTTCTTGACCTTGTGACGTCATGGAATTGATGATATCTTGGGTCTCCTCATTATTCCTTGGTTTACTGAAAAAGCCAGTACAAGGAGATTTTAAATTAGACATGAGATAATCGGAACAAATATGAAGAAGAGAGCAAAAGCAAGGATATAACACACCTTGGAGTGTACCCGGTGTTAAAGAAGCCGTTCATCATTGTTTCAAAACAGTAGTGATGACGATAACTGAATGATTTCAAGTCAGTGACGAAGTGAAGAAAAAATGAGGAGAGAAAGCATTTTCAGTTTAAAAAGAAAATTCTCACTCCCCCATATTCGACTCTCTTTTTTGTGATTCTTCAAAATTAGTCAAGATAATCTAATGCTATTTTAATTTCATATACTATGAAATGTATTCCTACTCTTCAGATCTAATCAATATCATCAATATCATGATCTTCATCTGAATCTGCCGCCAAAACAACTTCATCGACTACTGGCACTTTCAATAAATTGAGTAGACTCTCCATCTGTCCTTCTTTGTCAGCCTCAAGAAGTAGGTTTTGCTTGCCAGCATCAACATTATACGATGCGATAATGTTCTCCCTAATTGTTTTGGCAGTCTCACTGTCATCGTCATGAGTCGATACAAAGAAGTATTCGTCGGTATCTTTTTTTGTTTGATTCAGAAAGTTGCAATGAAGATTGATTTTGGTAGGGGTGCTAAAAAGAAGACAGCGTACAAATCCTTTCTGAAACAAGTCGTCAGGAAGACGTTTCTTGATAGCAACCTGCAGAAAGAAATTGATCAGTAGAGTAATGATGCGGTTCCTCCGATCAGTATGCACATTTTTATTTCCACTGCAATAAACAACTCCATCGTCGTTGTCTTCGGAGTCTTGGCCATTCACTTTCATGTTATCGGCCTTCTTATATTTTCCCCTCAAGCTCGTCCTCTTCTTTGACCCTACCAAACACATATATTTCCTCAAATCATATGCAACTTCATTTGTAAGTTTAGAAATGGACTCATCCTCTCTGTATTGAGCTGGCATCACAACACTGACCAAGTATTGCAATGCCGAGACATGGCGGCTGTCAAATGCCACATTGACAGCCGCAGCAAGTTCACTAGCACGGGCAAGAAGCTCCTCCTTCTTCTTCTGCGGACTCTTTGCAGGCTTGCCCGTTTTGGGATCAGCATTATCCTTGGAAAGACCCGAGTAGAGTTCTTCAATAGTAACGTCCCCTGCGAACTTGATGCCAATAAAAAGGTTGATAATATTCGCCATGACGTTTCTCGCACCACTTTTCAATTTAACAAACTCCTTCACTGCCGTATCACCGATTGTCTTATCTCCTGATGATACCTTTGATATCGCCTCCTTTGCCTTAGATAACATTTCTTCCAACTCAGCGGGCAAAGTTTTCACATCGGCTTCTTCTTCCTCATTCTTCTCACATTGGAGTGCAATTGAACCAAATGTAACATTATCTCCATGAAGATTAATCAAACTCTCTGTTGTATTGTCAGCATCAATTGTTGCTTTCTCGGCACATATCGACTTGATGGTGGACAAAGGACTCAAAATAGTGAGGAAATCCCCAATCAACTTTGGAACCCGATCGAGCTGGGGATTGCTTTGATTCAGCAATACCTCCAGCTGTGCAACAAGCAGAAGGACAATGTTTGTTTCCTTTACCGCCAAGATTTCTCCAGGTGAGAGCTGTTCAAGCTTCTTTTCCAGTTCCTCATATTTTGGAGCTTCAGTAGCAATAATAGAGTTCAAACTGAGAAGAGGTGAATTATCAACCTCAGTTTCATCATCTGCCTTCTCCCCTCCTGTTGCCTTTGGGTTCTCGGTGGTAGTATCACTCTTCCCAGTCTGGTTATCTGTTTCTCCATTCTCCTTCCCCTGATCCTTGGATTGTTCATCTTCATTTTGTTCATCTTTATCTTCATCATGATTGTTGTCATTCTTTTTACTGACTACCACTGGTACATTTCTCTGTTCTTGACCTTGCTGATCACCACTTGATACTTCATCACGATGGGCACCACTTGAGCCCAGCACTTCACATACTTTACCACCACTTGCAAGAAAGTCAATGAAATTTTGAACCATAACTTGAGCTTCAGCCCTTGCAGACAGTAACATCTTCATTCTTTCATCTTCGTTCAACTTAATAAAATCACAACCATCATGTACCAATAGTTGGATCACCTCAGAACGGATTTCATTCATTTGTTTAAGCACCGCGTCACTTTGTCCTGCATTAGCAAGGCCTTCAAGTGACAATAGTCTAATCAAAGCATCATTTAACTGTTCCTTAGGGTCCCCAGCATCTTCTTGATCAGCCTGCATGCCCTTGATGCATTTTTGAACACTATCGGCTGTTACACTATCAAAAAGTTTAGCATGTTTTGCAATAGCCAATTCGATACTACCAAGATCGGTTATACCATTACTAATACAGCTAGTAGAAATAGCTTTTACCAACGTATTGTGAATAGCTGCCTCCGAAAGGTCGAGTGCAGTTGTATTTTCTAATAAAAAAATGACGAGTAGTTAAGAGTGAGATTAGATAGAATACACAACAATAAGCCGCACTTACCGGCACCATTATTACTGGCAATTGACCCCTTGCTCTTTCTTCCTTTACCCTTTTTACTGCTTTTCTTAGCCGGCGGCATGGTATATAAACACGGATGTCAATAATGTTGAACGTTACTTATCTCTAGTTCACTTTCAATTGCAAAAATATTGCAAATTATTTGGTAGTACTGCGCGTAATTATACCACCCAAAATATATGACGTTATTAAACTGATAGTACGATGGTATAACAAGGAGTATGGAGAAGAACCAAACCCTTTGATAGGATAGTAGAGTTGCAAGTTGTCAAAAATAAATCGAAATCTGAAGTAATTAAAAGTGAAACTTCATCTGAAATTTATAATAATAACTTTCACTTTATGAGGGTGTTGGGGTAGCACCACAATGAGCATTATTGCCGGTACTCCCTTTGTCGTATCTTATCAACGATTACTGACTCAGCAGATCATTCCTGCATCATACCAACATCTAGATAGATAAGCAGTGAGATATGCTCACTTTGTATTAATAATCTCCTTTAGCAGAACTACATAGGGCGTGCTGAGTAGATTATTATCTTATGCTTTCTAGAGGCGATATGATCAAAACGTATCCGCTTCAACATTATTAATACAAAGTCGCCAGTATTAGTACAATGGGCGAAGAGCCCGCAAAGAAAGAAGGAGGAGGACCTCCTAACAACAACAACAACAACAATGGGAACAAGAGGTTCCAGCAACATCGTCGTACGGATCCATTCAAGGGTGCCATATCGGCCTTGGGAGATGCAGTGTTCATTATTGCATCGTCAGGTGCCGTCATCTATAAGAAGTCACTCAAGTCTATCATGCAATACGTTTCCTTAAACATCACCGGTGGTCTATTACTGTGTGAGGGTATGAGGAGAGGGGAGCTGCCGGACGTGGATATGCCTAAGCCACCCAAGAAGATCAAATTGAAGGATGGGGAGACATGGCCGTTAGTGCTCGACGATGGTATCAAGATCGAAGATGAAGACGAGGCCGAGAATACAAATTATATGAGGAAGCTCATATGGGAGAAGGCTCTGAAGAAGGCTATTAACAAGAAGGAGGAGGTAGAGGAGGGCAACAAGAAGTTGTTCGCTCTGCTGATAGGACAGTGCTCTCCGGCCATGGTTACCAAGTTGGAAGGGTCCCCAGGATACGATGCTTTGTATGCTGCACAAGATGGAATTGGATTGCTAGCGACTATCCATGGTATCATGTGTGGTGTGGAACAGCATCTACAGCCGACATGGTCTATAGTCAGCCTCCTATTCAAGTTCGTGACACTCCACCAGAAGGGGTACATGAGCAACAGTGCGTATAAGGATGAGTTTGATTCTCTCGTCACCACCCTGGAAGATTATGGTGGGCTACCTGTATTCCCCAACCTTCTAGCTAAGAAGATCGAGGAGATGATGGCTGACGGTAGAATCAAGGTTGAGAAGGGCAAGGAGGCCACCATCGAGGATAAGGCACTCGCAATAGCGGAATGCAAGCAGGAGTACTTGGCTTGTATGATGTTGATGGGAGCGAATCATGAGCGGTTTGGAGTGCTGAAGGATGGGCTCTATAATGACATGGTTAAGGGTAAGGACAACTACCCCAAGACCCCTGAAGCTTGTCTCGACTACATGAACAACTTTAAGGGACCTCGGGCGCCGGGAAGGAACCACAGCGGTCCTCGTGAGGAACTACAGTATGTCCAAGAGGGTGAGAAAGAATTGAAGACCAACAAGTCGGGTAAGTCAAACTGCTTCCACTGTAACTCCACTACTCACTGGGTGGCTGCCTGCCCACTGCTGACTGATGAGGAGAAGGAGCAGCTCCTTGCCGACCGTAAGGAACAGCGCAGGAAGAAGTTTGGGAAGAAGGATGGAGAGCAACATTACATGCAAGGAGCTATTGTTAATGGATCTTCATTCTTTGTCGATTCCAGCGTGTTCCAAGATGATCTTGAGCCAGAGGCTACTTCTGAAGAGGAGGAGCAGTGGAATCACCTCGCCGATTACCTCAAGAACAAGAAGGAAGTCCTGGACGAGATCTTCGAGATTCTCCTGGACAACTGTTCAACCTACAACTCGTGCACTGATGAAGACATGCTCGAGAACGTCCGTCAAGTCCACCAGTACCTCATTGGACGTACCAATGCAGGGACAACCAAGACTAATCACATGGGTGATTTCACTGATATGGGTGATGATATCCCGTTCTGGTATGATCAGGGTGGCATGGCTAATGTGCTCAGTCTGCCGTGGCTTGAGAAAGAAGGATACCACGTCAAGTATGACAGTGATGATCCTTACTACTTGGTCTCCAAGAATGGTATGAGTTGGAAGTTCTACAAGAATGAGAATGGCATGCCGTCGGCCAAGTTCAGCAAGAAGGATGGAATGCAATTCATCCAAACCATCCGTGATAACTGTGAGGGATACACCAAGAAGGAAGTGGAAAAGGCTCAGCTAGCTCGCAAGGCGTCGGCTCTTCTCGGTAGTCCATCTGATAGAGACTTGAAATACCTGGTAAGCACTCAACTTAATGACTGCCCTATTACTGTACATGATGTCACCCGTGCTAACTCCATTTATGGTCCTGATCTCAAAGCACTAAGGGGTAAGACAGTACGTAATGCACCGGAGCATGTCCAGCCTGATTATGTTGAAATACCAAAGGATTTTTTGTTACTCCACAGGAGTGTAACTCTTGTGGCAGATGTGATGTTTGTGAACAATGTGCCATTCTTGATTACCATGTCCCGAGGTATCAAGTTTATCACTGTTGAACACGTGAAGAGTCGTACAGCTAAGCAGTTAAGTAGAAGCCTAGTTAGAATTATGCAACTATACTCTAGAGGTAGTATGATTGTACAAACTATTTTAATGGATATGGAGTTCGACAGTACTGTCAACGAGCTGATGGGCAAGACTGTCGTTAATACCTCTGCAGCAAAAGAGCATGTTGCTGAAATAGAGAGATGCATCCGAACTGTCAAGGAGAGATGTCGTGGTATCGCCGCCACCCTCCCATATAAATGCCTCCCCAAGATGATTGTTACCAATCTGGTGTACTTTGCCGTGCTGTGGCTAAACGCCTTCCCCGTCAAGAATGGTGTCTCCAATGTCCACTCCCCTCGGGCTATTGTCATCCGCACTAAGCTGAGTTGGAAGCAACATTGTGTTGACGAGTTTGGATCGTATACAGAAGTACACGATGAACCAGATCCTTCCAACACCATGGTAGGCCGTACACATGGCGCCATACTGCTTGGCCCCACGGGTAACATCAATGGTACACACAAGTTCTTCTGCCTTAAGACTGCTAGGATCCTTAAACGTCGCAAGTGGACTGCATTGCCTATGTCTGATAGTACCATTGCACAGGTGGAACAGTGGGGTGCTAAAACCAAGAGGGAGGTATATGACAACGTCCTAGAATGGAGAGATAGAAATAAACAGAAGTTTGAGTGGGATCCTGAAGATGACATCGACCATCTCCTTGAGGATGACAATAACAGTGATGATAATGACTCACCTCTCTCGGGTATCCCTGCCGAGTTCCCAGGAGTGCCTTTGCAACGTGATTTGGATGCTTTATTACCCCCGCCAGCTGCGGAGGTGGATGCTGATAACACTAATGCCGCTGCGGAGATTGCAGCTGCCAATGCAGAGGGTGGTCTGGCCACTATTGATGAACTCGAGACAGATGAAAATGAGGATTTGGAGGTGATCGATCCTGCTCCGGAACCCGTTCTTCCTACAACTGATAGCCACACAACTGAACTAGACGTCGATGATGACCATACCAACATGGAGGAGGTGGAATTACCTTTGCCAGAGCCGAAAGTAGAGGCCAATGTTGCTATTGATAATAATGAACTAAGCTCAGTTGAAGTTGAGAACAACGAAACACAAAATGACCATGATCGTGGAAGCGGCGAGGAGGATACCGAAGAAACAGCCTTATCAGGGGATACAGGCGTCCGGCGAAGTAATCGCCAACCAAAAAGAAAGAAAGTCATGAATCCGTCCCTAGAAGGAAAGTCACACGGCGAAGATGTGATTTATGGAGCTATGCATGCTCAGCTTGATCAATGGGCCGAGCAGGGACTACGCACTAAGGATGAACAGGAAGAGTACATAATGGCTATTATTATGGTACAGTATAGTGTGAAGAAGGGTTTGGAGGTGTTCGGAGAGCGTGGGGAGAAGGCAGTATCGAAAGAACTGCATCAATTCCATGATATGAATGTATTCTCTCCTCTTGACGCAGCTGAGCTCTCGTATGAACAGAGGAAGAAAGCCCTAGCTTCTCTGATGTTCCTGAAAGAAAAGAGGAACGGAGATGTCAAGGCACGAAAGTGTGTAGTAGGCACGAAGCAGCGTGAATATATCAAGAAGGAAGATGCCGCCAGTCCCACTGTGACAACTGAGGCTGTCTTAATTACTGGGGTCATTGAAGCAATGGAGGAAAGGGATGTCGCGGTTTGTGACATACCAAGTGCCTTCCTGCATACAGAGTCCGACGAGGATGAGATAATGGTACTGGAAGGGCCGACCGCTGAGCTCATGGTTGCCGTAGATCCAAAACTATATCGGAAGTACATCACATACAATAAGAAAGGAAAGCCTGTCTTATACGTGAAGATACAGAAGGCTATTTATGGTATGCTGCGCAGTGCATTGCTGTTCTATCGCAAGCTTGTAGGGGATTTAGAAGCTTACGGTTTTGAGGTTAACCCGTATGATCCTTGCGTTGCGAACAAGATGGTTGCTGGATCACAAATGACTGTGACATGGCATGTGGATGACCTGAAAGTGTCTCATAAGAGCGCCTTTGAGGTTACAAGATTGATGTCCTAGTCCTATCTCGATGGGCTTTATCCAGGCCTGGTCGTACACCGTGGCAAGAAGCATGATTACCTTGGTATCAACCTGGACTATAGTGTGAAAGGAAAGCTCGTCGTCGATCAGATACCATACCTCATTGAAACACTACGTGAGTTTCCTGAAGAGCTTGGGCCGTCAGCAGCAACACCGGCAAAAGATCACCTGTTCCAGATTAGGCCTGAGAGTGAAGCTGTATACCTGCCTGAGGAGCAGGCTCAAGTGTTTCATAGAATGGTAGCTAAGCTCCTCTTTGCATCGTCACGATCTAGGAGGGATATTCAGATGGCCGTCTCCTTCCTCACATCAAGAGTGAAGAAGCCTGATGAGGATGACTGGGGTAAGCTAAGAAGAGTACTGAAGTACATTAAAGGAACATTAGGGCTTAAGCTCACTCTGACGGCGGACAATCTTTCGGTCATTAAGTGGTGGGCGGACGCATCCTATGGTGTCCACGAGGATATGAAAGGACATAGCGGAGGAATGATGTCTCTTGGCTCTGGGGCTGTAGTATCGTCCTCCAACAAGCAGAAGCTGAATGTGAAGAGCTCGACAGAAGGCGAAATCGTGGGGGCTGATGATATCTTGCCTAAGGCCTTATGGTCTAAGAACTTCATCGAGGCTCAAGGCTACACCGTCGATCAGATGATCATGTACCAAGACAACCAAAGTGCCATGTTGTTAGAGACGAATGGTAAGTTCTCTAGCTCATCCCGAACCAAGCACATCAAGGCTAGATACTACTTCATCAAGGACTGTATCGAAAGAGGTGAAGTGAGTGTAGAATGGTGCCCAACTGAGGAAATGTGGGCTGATGTTTTAACGAAGCCACAACAAGGATTGCTATTTAGACAGATGAGAGCTGTTCTAATGGGCTGTGCTGTTAACTGGGTAGACGACGGAGCCTGGGAGGACACTGATAAGATTGCAGGAGTGCGCAAGCCCAAGGAAGGGGCTACTTGGCTTACTACTGCTCTCAGTAACAAGACGATGAAGCCAGTTAGCAAGGCAACTACTTCACCGCAGGAGTGTGTTGGGGTAGCACCACAATGAGCATTATTGCCGGTACTCCCTTTGTCGTATCTTATCAACGATTACTGACTCAGCAGATCATTCCTGCATCATACCAACATCTAGATAGATAAGCAGTGAGATATGCTCACTTTGTATTAATAATCTCCTTTAGCAGAACTACATAGGGCGTGCTGAGTAGATTATTATCTTATGCTTTCTAGAGGCGATATGATCAAAACGTATCCGCTTCAACAGAGGGAGGGAGGGGTAGGCGGTCAATTGCTCGAGAAGTTGCGCCTAATATATGGGAAGTATTGGCCGGATTATATAAAGTGGTATTCTATAACGCTCTCTAATCTCATCTCACTTCTCTAGTCTGTCGCGTATGCTCGAATAGTACAAAACATTAAAATCTCGAGCCTAATAAATAATAAATATGTCAACTGATTGCAGCAAAGATGGTTTAGAGGTCGGTGCAAAACCATCTAATGCGTGCTCCGAATCCGCAGAAACTACAACATCAGGTACCCAGACTAATTTCTCTCATTGTGATATGACATCTGACAATAGCATAGCATTACAACTAATTACAAAGATGGATGCATTATTGCCCAAAGAAAGTGTTGTGGATGTTTGTACAAGTGTATTCGAAGATACATGCATATATGATATTAAAATGTCGGACCTGCTGTTACTACTACAAAAGATTGACTGTGAAAGTGAAGCAATTGTGCATAAACTTGAGAAGGTGATAAAAGGATGGGACATCTTAGGTCGTCGTAGTAATTTACATCGTGAACATGAAAATTTCCGGAAGACCATATGGTTCAATAAAGAAGTAAAAGCTACAACCGATAGTGAATTTTCTTCCCTTTGGGATAAGATATGCTGTCTTCTTTATGCAATCGAGTATGGTGAGATAGAAACAATGAATTATGAGAGGAACAACTTCTCCCCGCTTGGGATATTGCTAAAGCTTAGTCATATAGTACCTGGGACAAGAATGTCAAGATTACCACCATCAGATTTATGCGTTCAAATAGGCTGGTCAGTTCTTCGGATGATAGAAGTCATTAGTATCATCTCTCCGTTAGATCTGTTTCGCCCTGATGGCAATGGGAGACATCCTCTGCACAATGCAGCCACAGCATTCTACTCCTACAATGAACACATGTGTGATCGTACCATTTTTGGTAATCATTATAAATTTATTGATGATTTTGATGGGATAACAATGGATGCGAACTACAAACTATGGGAAGGCGAGCAGATCTTTTCCTACCTTCTTGCTAGGTATGATTCTCAGCGAGCACTGGAAAAGGATAAAAATGGTGATACTGTGTTGTCCATTCTTCTAAAAGACATGCATCGTCGTCCGATTAGAAGAATCTGGCTTGCACTTGAAGCATTCCCACGACTATGCCAATTGAGTGGTAGTAGCGGCAACATACCGTTCTATGATGCACTTGATACACCAAAAGAAATGGATGATGAGGCAAGCATCATGGATCAGCTTTACTTGAACAATTGCTTCATCAATGCTTATGACAACTTGGGATTGACACTAAATTCTAGTCCGGAGGATATACATCAATGCCTAGGCGGCAGCAGTTTTCACAGGAGTCTTGGATACTTGTGTAGGTATATCAGGTATATGAATATCTGAAGACACTTGTGACTCCCCAGGAGGATACCTCTAGAGATACCGCCAGTTCACAACTTGCAATTTGTTCTTTGCAATAGCAATCACATCATTCTGATACTGATAGATTCTGATTATTCATTAGGTTGTTGTTATTAGTCGGTGTAGTGCAGATATTCAGAGCGCAGCTATCACCTACTATTACTATTACTATGCCTACTGATCAACCAAAGCAGCCGTCAGAGCAAAGGCCAGATCAGAGCTTACCACAAACCTTCCTCTTCTATAACATGTTGATTGACAAAATTGTAAAGAACATGGGGCGTGCAAGTGATAGGAAAGAAGAACCTGAGAAGATTTTGGCTGAGGTAAAAGAGCAATATAATCAGAGGGCACATTTTGCATGGCTAATTTCAGCAACATATCCTGATCAACAAGAGGATAAAGAGGGCGAGGGCGAGGGCACAATTGCTAGAAAGTAACAAGGAGATATTTAGAAAAAGAGAGTATGAATTATTTGAGCAGCAATGCATTCGGAAGAAGCTTATGAGAACTATTTTAGCAACCTATCCTCCTGTTTTAGATGAACAAGATTCTACTAAATTTTCGATGCAAATCCCTTAACATTATCTGCTGCATTATGCTGCCGTGTATTGCCCAACATACTACATCAATACTAAACAATCCTGTGTAAAACTATCACTCGACTGCCGCCAACATAAACGTATGTTGTTATTTGTATCGTTGTGTATGATATAGATATTACCAATTTTAAAAGTTGATCCAGTCGATGCACAAATCTACCCACACAAGACATAATTACTGTTGATATGTATAGATGTTTGAGGAGGTAGATAATACTTTGAATCACTCCGTATTGCCACCGTCTGCCTATTAATGTCATACCCATGAAATCGTAGTGTATTTAATGTTGATGCATCCGTATATAACCACATAATTCTTAAAAGTTTATCCAATGATGAACAATTGATTATCCGCTATATATTATGTGCACATTGTTATGTATTGTTGCATTATTAATTGTGAGGGTGACGAGTAGCAATATACCGTTAACCTAGAAGCAATAATAACATGCGTTCATGTAAGTATATGC